>CEUV01151270.1_pt1 | contig 24474 bp, 7 predicted proteins | sample 356401 | NCBI WGS metagenome assembly CEUV01 (sample SAMEA2622710, study PRJEB7988) | marine metagenome | isolation source: saline water (ENVO:00002010), including
ATCGAGGATGCCGCGTGTGGCGGGCCCGCGGGCGCGCGCGGGCGGTCGATCGCGCGCGCTCGAGAGCTCGACGCGCGCGACTCGCGCGTTCGAGCGGGACGCCGCGAGCGTCGGACGCGCGATTCGCGTGCGTCTCGTCGCGTTCGTTCGTCGAGCGCGGACGCGGAGGCGAGCGCTCGTGCGGTCGCGCGTCCGACATCCGCGCCACCGACTATAGTGTTGGACGACGCGATGTCGGCGTGGGCGACGCGCGCGCTGGACGTCGCGCTCGGAGGAGGCGCGGAGGAGACGTGCGAAGACGCGTGTGAGCGAGACGCGCTGGTGGGCGAGCGCGCGGGGTGGGTGTCGGACGCGGGGGGAGGGGAGTTTGACGAAGAGCGCGGGGCGACGAGACGCGCGGCGACGAGAGGCGCGGCGACGACGAGGACGGCGGGCGTCGTCGCCGTGATGGTGGGTGTGGTCGGGTGCGCGGCGTACGCGTTGTATTCGACGACCGGTGGTGGGAGTACCGCGGGCGTCGCGCGTTTGGGGGGGGAAGATGAGGCGGAGTTGGGGCGGCGGTGGACGGCGCGAAGGAGGGAGGCGGCGGCGGAGGCGGGCGCGACGGAGACGCCGCCGGCGCGTCAACCGTGGCGCGCGAGGAAAGCGATCGATTTCAAAGGTTCGGAGGATCCTTCCGAAGCGGCGTGGATCGGACAGCCGAACGAGTACGTGTGTGCGATGCGCAATAGAAGGAGGAGAGAGGCGGAGTTTGAAGAGCACGTGGGCAGCAAGTGGTCCCCCGGGTGCAACGCCCGAAACGAAAACTCGTGTTTGAAGGTTTCAAACTCGGGCGCGCGTTTGGCGTTGTTGGGTCAGCACGTGTACATAATTTGCATGAAGTGTGATAGATTAGAAATTCCACCGGAGTGGGCCGGGCGCGTCACGACGGTGCACGGGACGGACGTCGATCCGTGCTACAGTCGCAACGGCGCCGACCACTGGCGAAAGGCGTCGATGTCGCACGTGCACGCGATGCTCGATGCGAAAGTGAACGGTTATGAGACCATCACGATCATGGAAGAAGACGCGATGACGAAAGATCTCACCGCCGAGGACATCAACGTCGACGGGTTGTTGAGCATGTTGAACTCGACCGTGTCTTGGAACACGGTGCGCCTGGGTTACCGCCCGTACTTTTTCGAGCAACAAGCGATGGCAGGCGGGCGAGAGGGGGTCACATTTAGATGCCCAGCGTCGTGCGCGTGCGAACAACTGTCTCAAAACGCCTGCATCATAAAAAATGCTGGATGTGATATGCGAAGCAGCGACTTTTACGTCGTGCGAATGAGTCAAGCAAACTCCATTCGCCACTCCGTCAAGTCGGGCAGCACCATCGACATGCAGGCTTTACGCGCCCTGCGCAAGCAAGTCTACGTGCTTCCTCAGGTGAGCGTGCAGGGGAAACTCGATAGATCCGAAAATCAGCAAACCAACATGGCCAACAGATTTAGACAGCTGTGTTTAGTCGACGCGAAGACCACAGTCGAGTGAGAGACGAGAGACGGTGTACATCACAGCAACCTCGCGGACGGGAGCCGGTGCCGCCTCGTAGACGTTTTTAAACTATTATGTATTAATCAAGAGTTGATCAACCGCTCGTGACCGACCGCTCGCGAGTACCGCGACCCTCGGCGCCGGCGCCGGGCGCCTCAGAACCGTACGCGCATGGTCTTCGCCACGGCCGCCGTCGCGTTCGCCCGACGCGCGCGTCGCGTCGGATTCAACACGCTCACGACGAAGATGGCCAAGAAGGGTTTCTACAAGGGTAAGGGCGCCATCAACCCGGGCGTGCGCACGCGCGTCGGCGCCTACAAGCTCGTCCCCTGGAAGCGTCCCGACTACATCGTCCCGAGCGGACTCGCGACGACGTCGCTTCGTCCGTACGTCGAGCGCGTCGTCGGCGGCGGCAAGTGAGCGCGCTCGATCGTTTCTTAGTCCACGTGTAGCATCACATCCCGTAGTCATCGCACGGCGACGTCGAGACTCGCGCCCCCAAATTGCGTAGGTTTCATTTCCTCGCTCGCCGCGCGCGCGGGAGCGTCGTCACACGACGGCGCGCGATGGCGGTCGCGTCCATCGTCGCGCGCGGCGCGGTGCGCGTCGTGTGTAAGAGATCCCCGGCGAGTCGGCAGGTGCGTCGACGCGCGCGTTCGTCGATGGGCGCGAGTTCGTAAAAGCGACCGTCTCGCGCTCGAGACGGAGAAGACGCGACGCGGCGACTGACGCGCGCGCGAGCGAACAGAAACGGAAAGAGGAGAAACGCGAACAGGTGAGGGAGTTTAAAGCGGAGGCGGAGCGTCGGAAGATGGAGAGGGAGGCGAAAGCGAGGGAGCGAAGGCCCGCGCCCGAGGCGGCGGCGACGACGGAAGCCGAGGCGACGACGCGAGTGGCGGAGGCGCACGCCGAGTTGTGCGCGCGCGCGGAGACGTTGAAGACGTTGAAAACGGCGGCGAGAGAGAGTCCGAGTTGGGATCAGAGCCGTGGATACAAGGCGCACCCAGACGTCATGGCGGCGCTGCGAGAGTTCGAGGCGGCGAGACGGCGGCATACGGAGACGCGACTCGAGCGCGCGCTGGTGTTGTTCGCGGAAGCCAAGGGTGATGGCGACTTCAAAACGTTGGAGAGTTTCAATTGGTATTACGGTGAGAGTTTTGGCGCGTGTGAAGGGGCGAACGCGAAGAGTTTAAGTTACATGCTCGGCGCGGCTTTGAAGACGACGGCGTATCGTGCCGTGTCCGAGATGTGTCTCGTTTCTCTCACGGCGGAGAGTGACGGTCCGATACCTCTGCCGGCCAAGTGTTTAGCTCAGGCCGTGGTGAAACTCGAGGAGGCGGCGGAATTCGATTTACTCGAGACCGAAGATGTCGAAGTATTGGAAGCGCTAAAGTTGGCACAGTAGATAGAGGTGGGTCGGTAGTTGTAGATTTGTTGATTTGATGATGTGATGTGAAATTGAGTACGTAGCAGCAAATGCGAGAGTTCGATCGGTTTTCTTCGCACGTGAAATGCCGATAAAGACATCGTGGCGCTCACTTCGTGGGGCGCTCACCACCATCGCTCGACGCTTCCTCGGAGGCGAGCGTGAACGCGTGCGCCCACGCCTCGTCGCGCCGACTCCACGCATCCTTGGAATCACCACCGCGGTTCGAGACCGCGTTCACAGCCGTGGGATTCGCGTCACCCCCGTTGGCCGTTCCATCCACGCGGGCGCCCACGGCATCGAGCAAATCGTTCGCCCAGGGCGCGCCGGGCATCACTCCTTGCAAGTTTGGGTCGGCGAATTTCGTATCCGTAGATGGTTGGACGACGTACTCACCCAGACGTCGCTTGATGGCATTCAACGCCATCTCCGCGCGAAGCGTGCGCTTTTCGAGACGTCTGTTTTCCGCGTTGAGCGATAAGACTTCGCGCTCGAGCGAAAAGTCATCCACGAGCATCTTCGTGCGCTCGAGGTGCATTTGCTCCACCTTGCGTCTCAAACGCTTGCGGTCCGCGCGAGCCGGCCATCCCAAGATGAGATTCCCGAAAAACGCACCAAAAAACCCACCCTTCAACACTCTTCTCGTTTCCGGCTTCAGATTCATCCACTCGTTGCGTATCGGCGTCGTGATCGGCTTCAACAGGTTATTAATCTGCCTCGCCGTCGGCCCAAAGTGGTCCACCGCCACATTCATCGACGGCTGAATCAACTTGGCCTTTTCGTCCAACTGCTTCGTCACCACGTCCTGCGTCGACGACGCCAACGACGACGCTGAAGCCGACGCCTTCTTCGTGAGCTCCGCCGCCTTGTCCCACAGACTCCCGAATCCGCCGCCGCCCCCTTGCTTGCCGGCGCCTCCGCCGCTCGCGCCTCCCCTCCCGTCCGTCGTCCCACCGGTCGCCCCGTTCGGCTCTTTGATCGACCGCGCGCGTCCCGCGGCGTCACCGCGCGCGTCTCCTCTCCGTTCCATCGGTCGTCCGCGCGCGCGTCCCGACGTCGACGCGCGGCGACGCCGTCCCGAGGCACCGCTCGCGTCCCCTCGCCATCCGAGTCCTCCGCACGCGTTCGACGCGCCCGCGCGCGAGACACCGCCCCCGGGTCCTCGAGGCGGAGGTAACATGGTCGTTTGCGTTCGTCGCGCGTCGATTCGCGGTCGCGCTCCTCGTCGCGGTCGCGCGCGCGCGTCTTCCGTCGCCGGGGTGCCCGCGATTCATGCAACGGTCCCCTCCCGAGACAACGGTGGAGCGCACGCATAAAAGGCACGTGTACCGCATTGAGAAGAGTTTTAAGCTATCAACTGTATGCTCATTATGCTACTTTGATCTATCTATATATATTTAAATATTGATCATGTGTCCGTTATTTTATACCCGTGCTTTCGGGAAAAAGTCGGCGATTGCGACGGCGACCGCGCGCGAACGGCGACAGAGCGCGCGCGGCGCGACGAGACCGGCGGCGAGTCCATCTCGAGTGCGCAGCACGCCGGTTCGTATCTATTTTCGCGCTCGTTCGCGCGCGCGCACGTCTCACGCGTCGTCGGCGGTGTCGAACGCGTGCGTGCGTGGGTGGATTAACGGACCTCGAGCGCGAAATCCTCCTCCTCCTCGAGCGCGCTCGACGCCGCCATGTTCGAGAAACAGCTGACCGATGCGCTGAATTCCAGGCTCGGCGCTTTTCTCGAGGGCATCGATGAGGGCGACGTCCGCGTCGGCGTCCTGAACGGGGACGTGCGGATACGTCGGGTGCGCGTGCGCGCGTCGGCGCTGACGAAAATTTTAGACGAGCCGAGCGTTCGCGTGCGATACGGATTCGTCGATGAACTGCGATTGCAGATACCGTGGAGAAATTTGGGTAAAGATGCAATCAAAGTGACGTTTCACGGCGTCTACGTCGTGGCGGAGATCGATGAGAAGGGTGAAGGGACGACGGCGGAGGGGAGCGAGAGCGAACGCGCCGAGCGAAGGCGAGCCAAGGCGCTCAAGGCGACGAGACGCGCGGTGGACGCCGCGGAACAGGCATGGTTGCGATGGAATCCGATTGTTGATGCGGATACTTTAGAGGCGCAAGATGAGACGGTGAAACGAATCAGTATGATGAAAAAGAGGAGCGGTATAGCGGGTTTGATTGACGTCGCGCTTGCGAACACCATGGTGGAAGTCGCGAAGGTGCACGTGCGCATCGAGGGCGAGTGCGATGACAATCGCGCGCCATGTGGGATGGGATTCGTGCTCAAACGAATGGCGCTGACGACGGTGGACAAGGACATGAGAGTCGCGTTTCAGGTTGGGGGATTTGCGGAGGGATTGAGAAAGGTGATCAATTTGGAACAAATTGGCGTGTACACTGACGCCGGTTCACCGTCCGTTGCGGCGGACCATCCCAAGGGTTGGGTGGGCATGAGCGATGAATATTTCGTCTCTCAAATGTCGTCCGTGTTCAGAATCGACGATGTGCCGCGTAACGGGAGCAACGGCACTCGTCACAGAGTTCCGAAGTGTTACATATTCGGACCGATGCGCGCAACCGCAATGTACACAAGACGAAGTCCGAACGGTGACGAAAACGAACCCTTGCATAACCTTCAGATGGATGTCAAATCGGTGCACGTTAGCATTAGGTCGACACAGTTGAGAGTGTTTTACGCGATGTACGCGAAATTACGCGCCAGTCGCGTGCGGTACACGTACGCAAGCATTCGTCCGCGCGCGAGCGTGCGTGGAAACGCCGCCGACTGGTGGCGCTTCGCCATTCAAGGTGTACAAATGCACGTCAATGAGATGAAACGACATCGTGGTCTAGATTTCGCTTCGAGCGTCAATGATATGGTCCGCATCAGCGCCGCTCGCGAGCGCTACGTGCCTTTGTACTTGCGTTATCTGCGAGAATTGCCTCCCCCTCCGGAGTGTTTAGTCGCCGAACGCGTGGACCAGCGTAACAAGCGCTGGCCGCCGAAGCTCAAACTCGGTGTTTTAGAAGAAATCGATCAGATTGAAGAGAGTTTGCCTGTGCACGCCATCTTCACTTTCAGGACTTTGGCTCATTCCCAATATAGGGAATCTGGTGGCGTACAACAGGCGGTCAAAAGAGAGCGCACTCAACGATTTCATCAGAAGCAGGTCGTCAAAACAATGTTTGGTCTTGCTGGTGGAGGAGCAAAGAATACCGTGAAAGTCTTGAAAGGACTCACAAATCCCATCAGAGGGATCGCGCGCGCCGTGCGTAAGCGTGATTCGCTCGATTTGGTTCACAAACAAAAGCGCGCTCGACAGGCTCAGAGAGAGGACGAGCCGGCGACGTGGCAGGAAGATTTGGAAACTACGATGCAATTGAGTAAGCGCAGTATGGAGTTGGAAAACTGTGCTGTGACATCGTCAGTCGAAATCGCCACCATAGTCAGTGTTAAGAACGTCTTGATCGTTATGGTGGACGATGAAATTACCAGCTTGGCGACTTCGGAGCATGAAATATTCCGAATCAACATTAATCAACTTGCTTTTTCCAGAATGTTTGGTACGGAAAGAACGGAGTTGCGCGCTGCAATTCGGAGTCTTGCCGTGTTGAGTCCAGAAGGCACGCTGGTAGATATGAACATGAAGGCAGAAGAGACTTTGAGCCCAGACTGCAACGCGTCGCGCATATCACAGGTAGACTCGTGGAGCGATGCGGTCTCATCGAGTGCGATACAGGTGCAAATGATCAAGGGTGACTCCAGCGCCAAGGAGGATATTTATCTTAAGGCTCTGCTGAAAAAGTCGATTGTGCACGTACTCAGAGAACCCGTGGATAGAGTCGCGCAAGTGGCTGTGCGGCACAAGGTTACCTCGGGGTACCTCCAATCTTTCATTTACGAAGATGAGACTAGTCAAAAGTCTCATACAGACGCCATCGAAAAGCATGCAGGTGCATTCAAGGTGAAACCAAAACTCCGATTGGATGTAAAGATGGAAAAGTCGGTCATCATGCTGGCTTCAGACGATGCGAACTTCCGGTTGCAAGTTGGGCAAGTTGAAGTAGCATCGCAAGACGCCGACGTGCGAGATGCGTGCAACACATTCAGAGTGTGCTCCGATGGTTTCCACGCCGGATTTATCTGTAACGACTGGAGTATAAACTCGACTCGGACGGGAGAATACGAGCCCGTCGTTCTCCCGATGTTGGATGTGCCTGCGTACACAGTGACCGTGATGCAGAGCCTGAGCCGTGCGTCGGAATCTCCAAACTTGTCCATGAGAACCGAATTTCCAACGTTCGATTTTTTTGTTTCTCCCGAGCGAGTATTCAAATTGCGACGATTGATTAAATCGTTGAAACCTCAGACAAATTCAAAATCGAATCCTGCACAGGCGACTTCGCTTGACACAGCCGATGCGATGATTTTACAAGTCGACGAACACACAAAGCTCTCGTGGATACCTGGTAAAATATCACTGATTAAAGATAAGCACACCATGGCACTCGATGTCACGCTCATCGATGCTAGTAAAGCCACCAGATCTATGCGTCTTGACCTGCTTGAGAGTGCAGGAGCAAGCAAGCTGCGGAGTGATTTATGCGGGCAGTTGGCTCCTTATGAGAACATCATCGCTATCGGAGAAGTGGTACTTTCCGTCGATGACTTGCACTCTTCGCTCCGTAAAGATAAGAGAGTCATAATAACATTCGATGGCAGAGATGAGATGAGCACTCGAGATCAAGCGGCTATATTCGATTCGTGGTACGCGCGCATCAATAGCGCAGCGCGTGAAAATATCGCCGGCCTTGTCGACTCTCGAAAAGAGTTGAAGACGAGTAAGACACAAGTTCATGTCGGAATTAGTATTCACACGTTTGGTCTGCACGTATCTGCGCCACTGGAAGCACATCCATGCGAATTGGATGCGCAGGATCTGAGCGGTGATTTGGATGTGGATGCAGAGCGCGCGCTCGCATCTCTGTACCTGACGCGTGTTGGTTTCGATACAGCGCTCGCGAGCACTGAGAAGAACATACGGGTCGCGGCTGAGGGACTTCGTTTACACGATCGATACTCGAGTGATGCGATCGGTCGCGAGTGTATTGCGGCTTCGGGAGAGAAAAAGAATGGAGAGTTTGTTTCAGTTTCAGTGACGATTCGCGGCCAAGACAATCCCAAGTACGACGGACTTGATAAACTCATCGATATCCGCGTGAACGATAATTTGAAGCTCGAGTTGCGCCGCAGTACTCTTCTCGCATTGATTTCATTGCGCTTTAGATTGCGACCTCGAGGTTTCAAGCTCGTGAAAATCATGCCCACAAAAACTGCGCGAGTCATGGTTGGCGATGAGCTGTTGAAGCGTATCGCTCGAGAGATCCGAACGAGTTTTTCCTCGGTCACTGCAACTTTACTCTACGACCATACCAAAGAAGACATTCTGCCAGTGGGTGTTTTAGATGTTACGGACTTCTCGTGGGATACATCAATAAGCCCTCCAAGTCGATTGACGAGCGTGAGCATCGGCGTTATCAAGTTGGCGACTGGAAAGATGGCAGCCCAAGGAAAATGGAATGTTCAACCTGCAGCTGATGCCGCTTCCACTCTCGCGCTACGGAATCGTGTGTACGATGATGGAGAGGAAGAGGACGGCGCGAATCATTCGATAGAGCTTGAGCTTGCAAGTCTGGATATCCTCGTGACACCCGAACTCAAGGAAATTGGTCCTTTCTTTTCCTTCTTTCGAGCGCAAAAGCCTGATCACATCGAGAAGTTTATTCACCCGTGCAATCGCGCGCGCGTTGGTTTCACGAAATTGAAGGTGCGCAGTGCGATAAAAGTTGACGCACCTAGGATTACACTACCTGCGACAACTCTTGACGGTCACAGCGTTGGTCATGATTTCATCATCGTTCCGGGAAGCGTGGAAATGACGAGTGGATTTTCTTCAAAGCCAACTGACGAAGGGTTTCCAATTGTTTTGGAAACGACCTCGATAAATCTTCACGAACTGGACATGACCATCATCGATACGTCTGGGAAGCAGCCAAAGGTTTCAAGGATCACTCGCAAACCCATAGAGGTGAGCATATCTAAACACACCAGAATTGATAACGGGCCCGTTGTGGTGCATGAAATCGACGACAAGAGCGATATCAAAGTGAAGCCCATATTTTTTGACATATGTGGGAGCGATTATCGATGCATACACGACGCTTTAAAGAATGTCAAGTCTGGAAAAGTGAGACCAAACGTGCAAGTGAAAAATCCAATTCGTTGGGGAGACGTTGATCCAGTCCTCAAAGTCGAAGTGAGTGAGCCCGCATCTTTACGATCGATGCAAGTGACGATCAATCTGAGTAGTGCACAGTTGACAGTTTTCCGACTTCCTATGCAAATCCGTCCAATTTCCACCGCGAAAGTGGTAGGTGTTGATGTATTCGCTGTAAAGAACTTGAACAGGACGTTTGGCGTGGCGCTGGACGCGACGGTTCAAGTCATCGGTATAGATGATGATTCATACCACTCCAGGAACCTCAAGGTTAAGCACATTCTCTACGCTGGAGCGTCAAACATGCCATTCGTTCGATTGAATTACAGAGAAGATGAAGAAAAGATTCAGACGCGAGCTTCGCTACAGCATGTGGAATTGCTACTTCGAATGGACATCATATTGGACACTGTGCGAACGTTCGCCCCTCGCAGCTTGGGCGGTGCCTACTTGGCCGACCTCATTCTTCCCAAGGATGTAAAATGTCTTCCTGGAGATGAAATCAAGTTGGATGATGATTTACAGCTGACCGAGAGCGTGAGGATACTCGCAGACGATCCGTACGTCCACGCCGCCGTGTACGGCTTGAATGGGTGCGGTCATTCGATTAAATTCATCAGCAAGGGCAACGTTATTCGAACGCACTCGCACCACGAAGCTCGTCGTAAAACTATGCCAAGAATCATTATCGGACAAGGGGCGACGCTGAAAATCGATAACATCACGTTTTGTTGCGATAAATCAGCGCTTTCAAAATTCTTCCGAATCGCTCCGGGGGGCAGTTACGTGCTCGGCTCCAACGTTTGTTTCGTCACGGACTTGGGTGATGAACCGTTGGCGGTTGAAACTGGCGACTCTTCCGAAAGTTCTCCCGTGGTGAAAGCGGTTCAGGCGAAGGTGCGCGATCGGTCAGACAAACGAATCACGGACATCAAGAAGAAGACGGTGACGACTGATGTAAACGTGATGTGTGTACACGTGGTCATCGGTGACGTCTCCCCGGCGGATCACATCAACGTGTTGTTTGGCCTGTCCTGTTATGCGGAACGAGACAATCATGACAACGCGACGGCGGCAGTCGAGCTCATTCGACTTCGCACGAAGGATACGATGAAGCCTCCTCTTTTAGGGCCGACGGGCATGACGTTGCAACTTCGCCGTCACTCCGGCGTCACGACGTGTGACGGTACGTTCACGCCCATCAACATCGAGTTGAGTCCACACAGAATGCACATATTGAAAGTTTTTGTCGAACGCATCGCTCGTGCGTTCGCAATCGCACCGCTGCTGCGTACGAGTCTCTACACGTGCATTTGGGCCGGCGGACAGAGCAACGTGCAGACAGACTTGGAACAAGTTTTCGTGCAAAATCGCGAGGGGAGCAATACATCTTACACCATCTGGAGGCCCGTCGTTCCGGCTGGATACGCCATGCTCGCGGATGTCGTCAAGTCTGAAGGCGGCGCGCCCGAAGTAGAGGCTTGCCTTATACGCGATGTCCCGGCGCTGTGCGCGATTCCATTAAAATTTGAACGCGTTGAAGGGAGCGACTGTCCCTGTTTTTGGCGGCCGATCGCGCCGAAGGGTTTCGTGAGCTTGGGTCTCATCGCATCTGTGTCCCAGGCGGACGAACCTTCGCTTGACGTCGTTCGTTGCGTTCGAGAACAGATTGTGACGAACATCGGGACGGCGTCCACCCACGTCAACTTTCGCCTGTACGGCGACTATCAAATGCCGAAAATTTCTCTCTGGCGAACCAATAACATGGCGAACGGCTTTTTGTGTTCGAAGGTCGGAGACAAAGAGAGACCTTTGGTGCACGATATCCGTCAACCGCCCGGGTTTCAACGAACGATGCAACACAAGCTGGAGAGGAAGGATGTGCCGGCGCCCCCAAAAGCCGTGTGTTCCACGGCTGTCGAGTTTAAAGAGATTGGTTTCGCGCAGAGCGGCGAGAATAAGATTGGATTTTGGGAGGTCGTGACTCCCGCGGGATTCGTGTCCACCGGAGATTGTCTCTCGACGGGCGATTTGCCCCCCTTGCACGCGTGCGTGTTCGGCGAGGACAAATCAATCTTTCAGCCGCCTGCATCGTTCAAGCGGATTGCGCCACCCCGCGCCTACGGCACGTCCCAACGATGTACATTCTGGAGGCCTGTCGCGCCGGATGGCTACGCAAGCGTGGGGTACGTCGTGACGATCGATGATGAGGATCCTGCGACGCGTGGATCTATCGCGTGCGTGCGAGAAGATCTTGTGACGTACATAGATAAAGGCACGTGGACGTCGGAGAACGCGTTTTGGGTGGACGACGAGACCTCTGCGTTTGCGACGCATTTCTGGATATCGAACGACTCGACCAAGAATTTCGTGGTGAATTCAATGCCCCACGGATCTTCGCCAGACTTTGGTTTCGGAGTGTTCTACATGCCTGACGATTTCTCGAATCAATCGAGGTTGTCGAGCGCGATGGTCAAGTTTCACGCGCCGGCCATCCGAGTGGGCGTCGCGTTTGAACGGAGACTGCGAAATGAAGTTTTATTTTCTGGTGAGTTGACTAATGTTATCGTGAACTATGACAAGGGACCCGAGTCGATGAATATTTCTGTCCAATCTTCGTTGGCTTTGAATCACAGAAATCAACGACACGGGCACGCACTCGAACCGATCGTCGCGCCTTGGCGGTCCACCGTATCGTTGAGAGAACGGCAAAATGACATCACCAGCTTCACACCCACGGGTCTTTGGATAGACATCAAGAGTAGCGATAAACTCGAAGCGATCATCAATCAATCGTCGATCGCCGACATCATGGAGGCGGTGATGCAACTGCGCAAGCCAAACGATGAAAATTCAAAAATTGCGAGATTGGTCTCTTACGCAGCGGTGCAAGACAACGTCGTCGTCAACGCCACCGGTCGATCGTTATGGATTCAAAGAAACAACGGCACTGTCGATGAAGTGCTCCCTGGACAAAATTTGTCGATATTTCATGTATCGTCAGCGCGTGAGAACGAAGAAAAATCCTTGGGGGGACGACACCAGGTTGAAACAAAATTGCACGCCGCTCGCGGAATGGCTGACGTCTTTGACGATATGATTCATCACGGCGATGAGAGTCTTGTGACATCGTACCTCACGTTCGATGTCTTCAGTATTGAGCCCATCGATGGATTGTCGTACCCCCAGTTGACGATCAAAACTTGGGACCGTAGATTGCAGAGGTATCACACAGACTCGCTACCGATTGGCACTCTCAGCGGCGCCGTTAAGGTACCCGTGCCGCATCCACTTTTCCACCGCAAAGATAGTAGCGATTACACCCACAACGACGATGTGGACGTCGTCGTCGAGATATCGTACGTCGGACCTCAGGGTGATGATCTTCTCGTCACGGGCGTCTTCAAGGCTCCTAGCGAGCAGCAAAGACGTGGATGGGTCGGAAGTTGGGACGGTTGCTGGGTGACGTGCGAAGCGCCAAATCGCGCATCCGTGAGAGTGAAACTACGCGCGCGAGTGGTCGAAGGTTTGACGCTATATCCGATTTGCGAGACGCAAGAAGTGCATCGAATCTTAAACAGTCCGACCAAGAGTATGGTGAAGAGGACCAAAGTGAAAGCGCCACCTCTGATTGTTTGCAGGACGAACGATCTCGTGAAAACGTGGTGGACAAAGTACAAGAGCGTGAAGAGTGCATTCAGCGCTTGGACGCCCCGTCAACCTTCAAAGGTGGAAATTGAAGCACGGTTTTCATTCGGTAAAACCAAATCGGAAAATGAGTACAGACTGGTGCCTTTTGGAACGATCATCGTTCCAGGTCTTGTCGCCCCTCGCAGCGCGCTCATGGCGCTGGTCCTCGAGTACGAGGAGAATCAAATCTCTCCGACTGCTTTCCCCATCGATTTTGAAATGATTTGGGCGGCAGATGTAGATACGGTTACTTTCTGGAAACCCGTCGCTCCAGATGGTTACGTCGCCATCGGTAACGTAGTGACGAAGGATTCTACAAAGCCTTGTCTCGACTCAGTCGTGTGCATTCGCGAAGATTTGACTGAGACGGCGCCGATGCCTCCAGCCGCCGCGTGGCGATCGAGTAGACGATTCAGAACGATCGGAAATGGAAGATTTTCTATCATTCGAAATGGTGAGATGAGCACCGGCGGCTGGAGTTTCATTCAGGAAAAATGCGCGCGTAGCAAGCGTGGAGAAATCACAAGCGTTGTTCCGCCCATGCGCCAACTCAATCAACAGTTGTGCATTCCTTCGATCCATGACGAGAGTGTCAAAGAAATATGGTTCGATACCGTATCTCACGTCGAACGCTTGAAGAGGGAGATGCAATCTGACAAGGAAACGCTCATCATCTCGTTTTCATCGAAAGGACCGTTCGAACCGATCCATCTGCAACTGGGAGCGTCGCACGTCGTGCATCACAAAACGCATGGTTTAGTCTTTGATGCGCAACGCGGAAAGCTTCTCAGCTATCTGGCGTGTGAAAATGAGACCGACGACACCATTCTCACAAAAGTAGGTACGCATCATGAATCTCTCGGCAGTCCCATCAGCGTCAGTAGCATTCAAACGAGCGTGAACGAAGGAGGCACGGATGACGAGGTCGAAGTGTTCGAGTCTGAGAGATTTTATCCTTTCGCTGGATGGTCGGCGCCGAAAGATGCCATCATGAATGCACGTTATAGCGCACGCCGAAGTGGCCGTGGATCAGTCGCGTTCTTCCCGGACGTCAAGCCACCGAAAGGGTTCAAGTTCAACGGACCCTGGCAACTCGACATGCCGGAGGATGTCGTGAACGAGAACGGCTGGGCGTACGGAGCTGTTTGGTTAACAAGATGGCCACCTCCGGCCGGATCCGCGAAGCGCAAGGCTCGAGCTACGCGAAGAAGACGTTGGGTTCGTCCCATCGTTCGCGTGAAAACGATCGATGATCTCACAGAGCAGATTGTTTTCCAAAACACGAGGAGAGACGACGTGGAAGACGTATTCGGCGAGGTCGAAGCCGACCAACAACTGGTCTTGCCTGCTTTCTCGAGGACTGAGTCGCATCTTTTAGTGCTGAAAGCGAAGTCAAACGATGAGCAGCCTTTGGCCACCGAGGAGTTGGATGATGCAAAGGCATTCGATATGAGATGGTTCTTCAAATTGAATGACGCCGCGTGCTCTTACAATAACGGGTCAGATTTCTTCATTTTGGTGAAAGATCATCACAAAGACATACAAGATAGTGCGTCTGACTCGCTCCCAGGAATGCGAATTCGCATAGTTGCGCCTCTACACGTCACATCTTCCATGCACTGCGCGTCGCAAGTGAGTGTGTACGCCGACGATAGACTTGCGTTGAGTCATTCGTTGCTCGCACACGAAAAGAAACGTCTCACTTCCGTGGACACGAAACATGAACTCGCGTTTCACGTTTCATTATTCAGTAATCATCTCACGCTCAGTCAAAACAAGCCAATGCCACTCCGTGTCTCCGAGGTTGGCAACACTCCGGTGCCGAATTGCTGTTGGTTGGACGTCAAGGGCTATCCTCACGTGTGTTCGATGCTGCTCGTCGACGCGACCAGGACGCGTCTGACGAAAGATGAACCCGATGGCGATGATTTGAAACACTTATTAAATGTGTCGTATCGAAGCGTTTTGTTGGTAACGAATTCTTCCGCGTGTAGCATAAAATGTTTAGCGTGGATGAAGGAGAGCACCGGTGAGAAAAATGTTCACGCAGACACGTTCGTCGAGATACCGAGCGGCCAAACGCATCCTGGCATGTTTCTCAAGTCGAGCGTCCAAAACGTTGAGAAAATAACGACACAAGAGTTTGACCTTGGAATTTGTGTCGATTCAACGCCGGTACATGTGACGGTATCGGCGCGTTCTGAACCCGTGAACGTGTGCATCAACACGGCTTCTGGCCATAAACTCACATTCAACTGTTCTGCGACGATTTGGGGTGAAGATCAAGTGACGGACACGTGGCCAACAATACAAGTCACCATACAACCAGTGCTCTCGGCGATCAATCTCACGCGAATCCCACTGGGCATACGTTCCAATTACATGCAGCATGTCAAGCTTGAGCCGGGCTCGCATCCCACTCCTTTCTCGTTGGATTTCAACTCTCGAGAACTGCAAAACATTGAGGATGCGCTCAATTCGGCAACCGTTCAAATCGCCGACCTGAGTTCACATTCTGATCAAAAACCCATACAGTGGAGCTGTCCGTTACACCATATGGTTAGTTATTCTGGCGCTTCGTGGGCTATACCGAACTCTGCGAATCCTTCTACGCAAGACATCAACGCCTTCAGAGAACTACGAGGAACGAACGAGGATGGTGAAGTTATCGATTACGTCAAACCGTTAATCGTCAAATTCATCGTCGAGCGCACGCATGAGGGATGTTTCCGAATATTCTTCACCGGAGGCGATGGTGCGTCATTGAAAGATGCGCCGATCATCGTGAAGAATAATATAACCGAACCCGTCATTGTTCGGCAAGTCAAAGAGAGTGATCTCGGTATTAAGTCGACGAGAGTGTCTTTGAAACGAATTACGGCGGATCAAATTGTCATGAAAGGCGTCGGTCACGCATATGCTTTGCGCGCACAGTCCGCGATGTGCTGGGCTTGGAGCATGCCGAGCTTTCCCATGAAAAGCCTCCGTCAAAAACGGAGAAATGCCGTGGCGGACGAACAACGCAACGCGCATAAATTCTTGGAAGTGTCAACAAGTAAAGGTGAAAAATGTGTCATTGAAATCAACACTTTGAACGCTCACTTTAAGGGTTTCATGCATCTCGGTGAGCTCTTCTTCTCGCAGCGCGACGGAAGAGCGATGAAAACGACGATAGTCGGAGAGTGGCGGGAGAGTACTTTTTACATCTTTCTCATGCACAGAACGGCCAGTTTCGATTCATTCTCGATCAGAAAAGAAATACTTGAACAGAGGCGTGAACAGTTGGGAAAGAAGATTCAGAAAGAAAAGCATCTATCAACAACTTTGGCTGGTTTTTCCATCACGCTCGTCGATCGCTTGTACAACGATTGCGTCGAACTCTTGCATACCTCCATCGATGATGTGTGCGTGCAACGCGGACGTAACTTAGTGTTGGGGCGTTCTATGTATAATTTCATCGGTGTCGGTTCACTGCAGGTAGATTTTACCACGAAAGAAGCAACCTACCCAGTCTTTACGTGGCATGACCCGTCCGTCGGGAAATTCATCGAGCTGTATGCGACGCTGAGCGAGAGTCTTTCGAATAATGTGATCGTACACTGTTTCAATCTGTGTACGCCAAAGGACGGTTTAGTGATCCGAGCCGGTGAAGAACTCGTCTGGCGATTGATTGAGTTTAGCAGAATCCTCAAAGCTCAGATTCCGGGTCAAGACGCGAAGACAGAGGAAGAAAATCCAACCGCAATCGCAATGGCGAAACGGCAGACTGGGAAAGACTCTTTGCTGCACATTGTGTCTTTATCGATTCAACCCATCACGTTCATCGTGACCTTTACACCGAATTCTGGAATCAGGCCTTCGGATGCGAACGCCAAAATAGTCGCCATTATGACGTTTGCGAGCATGCATCGCCTGCATCTTTTGCTCGATGGGTTTAACAAATTTGAAGTGAACACGCTGCAATCGGTCTTGAGGAGAGACTTTGTGAGTTCCGTCAAATCAAAGATGATTGCGCATTCACTGAACATCATGACGTCGATGCACACGCTCACAAACGTGTCCACCGGTCTGGATGCCGTCAGTAAGGCTGTGGAAACCGGTTTCGGCGTGCTTGAGTCGTCGTCGAACCTGGCGCGCTTACCGTCGTCGCTCATCGAAAGAAAACGGATGCGCAACACAATTTTCGGCGGTGTCGTCAACGGTCTCAGCAGACTCAGTAAAGGCGTCACCGAAGGTGTGGTCGGATTATTCATCATCCCTTTTAAGGGTATCAAGAGTGGAGGCATCACCGGAGGATGTAAAGGATGCGCGAAGGGTATCACCAACTTGGTCGCGAAACCCGTCGCCGGCGTCATTTATTTCGCATCAAGAACTGTCGAGGGCGTGGCGAACACCGCTCGAGACGTGCAGAGCGCCGCGTGGGACATCGTTTCTACCGACCAGTCGTCGAAAACGCGGATCAGACGATTACCTCTCGCTGCTTTCTCGGATGGAATCATTCGACGATGGGACGAGAAGAGTGCGCGCGCCGTGTACTTGATGCGAACGAGTAGGGCGAGCAGTCGAGCTCTCGGAATTTCCTACTACCCCGCCCTCGACGATTTATTCGCATCGATGCACACGGTGTTCGGAAATCTCAAACTCATACTCACGAATAGAAGAGTCATGTGCGTGCAAACGGTGGAGACCGAGAAGCGCTCACCCAGAGACTCGACCTGTTTGTGGTACATCGCGTGGTCAGACGTCAGTTCAATTTGGATCGAAGACGTCGTCAACGTGAGCGTGCAGATAAACATCACGAACGACGGAGACACCACCAATCTCGGTTCGTCGAAGGAGTCGAAAATCACGGAAGAGTCGAGTTTTACGTTTCAAGCGCGCGCCGAGGCGGAGGCGTTTGAAATCGAAGCCGACATGCGTCACAGCTGGAACAAATATCTCGATAGCATGGACGAAACATAATAGCGGCAGTCGTAACGATAGTGCGACGTGTATTAATTGATAATCATTTGTATTGTACAATCGTCCTCCACACCCCTAGATCAACCTCGAATAATCGTCTTCAGCAACGACTTGGACTCGCTGCGCAAGGCCATCTTTTCGCTCAACTCTTCTATTTCATTCTCCGTCAGTTCCCTAAAATCACCGTCCGCCGAATCCAACGATTCACCCTGTATCTTGCGCACTAAATAAATGATTGAATCGCGCTCTTGATTGATCTTCACCAATCTTTCCTTGAGCGCGCGTAAAACGCTCTGCTCTCGTTCGCCCAACTCGCGCCGCCGCTCGCCGTCGTCCCCACCATCCCTCCCCGACGCGACGTTCCCATCGACCCCCCTCTCACCCCCATCCACCGACACACCTCCTCTCTCTCGCGCGTCCACCCTCTCACTCCCTCCCCTCCACCCCGTATCGTCGTCCCGTCGAGACGTCCCCAACCATTCCCAAAACCGCGCCGCTCCCCGTCTCTCTCTCATCGCCGCCAATCTCGCCGCCTCTCGCTCCGTCTCCCTCGCCCGAATCCGCGCCTCGATCCGTTCACCGATGCTCTGTTCACCCCTCTCCCCGAACACGTCGATGTATCGCGCGTACCACGCGCGCGGCGTCAGACTCAGCGCCAGCAACAGGAGCGTCGCCCACACGATGCACGCGCGCGCGCGACGCGTGCCACGTTCGTGCACCGACCGCGGCCGTCGTCCACCGCCACCGAGCGACGACGATCGCATCGCGCGCGACGATGCGTGCGCCATCGCGCGACGATCCCCGCGCGCGCGCGTCGACATGCCCCGCGCGCCGATCTGCGGAGATTCAATGCATCGCGCGCACCCATTCGCGTCACTCTCGGTCGCGCGCGATCGATCGATGTCGGCGCCGAGATTCATCGCGCGAGGGATCGGAGGCGTGGAGGATCTTCGCGCGCACCTGAGAGACGATCGCGTGTTTTTCGGCCTTCTCAGGTTTTGTTTCGGGCGCGGAACGTTCGCGCGATGGAAATCCGTCTTTGTGCATTGGAACGGAAGCGCGTGTCCGGTGGTGCGAAGAGGACGCGCGAACGCGAGGAAAAACGGCGTGGAGGAGAACATGGGACCGTGTAGCGCGAGCGTGACGTTTTCGTCGCGGGAGGAGTGCGATGTGGATGGAATCGTCGAGCGATTGGCGAGGACGGTGGCGGCGGACGGGGAACGGTTGCAACGAGGAGAGACGCCGAAAGATTTCGTCGAGAGGATGACGACCATGAAGGCTGACATCGAGGAACAGTTGAGAGAGGCGAAGCGATTGTTTGAGGAGGCGCGAGGGAGTCGAGGGAGCGGGAAGATGCGACGGTTGACGCTGAAGGAGATGGGACGGGATATGAGTCTGCGCCGGGCGTCCGAGGCGGTGCGCGCGGAATCTGGACCGTTTAATTGGTACGCGCTGCGCCCGGACGCGAACGGAGGGAGCGAGGTGGCGAACGCTGGGACGGGTTCGCTCGATGAACTCACGAAATGGCTGCCGACTGATGAGGTGATGTTTGCGTTGACGCGGATCGGCTTTGGAAAGGGCGCGCTGCGACGCGTGAAATACATCTTCGTGCACTGGTCTCCGGAGAATGTGAATCCGCTCAAGCGAGGACAATTCAACGCGCAAGAGGACGCGATTCGAAGACTCGTCGGGAGCGTTAACATCAGTCACTTCGCGACGACGCAGGATGAATTGGACCCTCGCGAATTGATTGAGAAGATCAAGGCCAAGGTGGTCCTCGATGGGGAAGCCGCCGACAACGTCGACGATTTGTATAGTTTGGAATCGTACATGGTGTCGTGCGAAGAGGACACCGAGATGCTGAAGAAGGAGATGCCCGAGGCACTCGAACAGGAATCGAACGGGTCGAGCGAGATGGAGGAGAAAGAGCCGACATTTCAGGAGGCGCTGGATTCGGTTCGGAGCAAATCGCAACCGTACAACTGGATGCTCTGCGAATTGTAATTTCATATGTTTGACTACACGCTCTGCGCGTCACGCTTGGACTTTTTACCTCGTAAGATGCCCGCCGCTTTCGCCGACTTGACGACGCCGCCGAGCTGAGCGCGCGCCGCCACCTTCTTGCTGTTGCGGCGGTTCAAGAGCTTGGGATCGAGCGGCCAGTACGCGTACGGCTCGAGCTTCGTCTTCTTCGAGTAGACATCGCCCGTCGTCTTACCCTTGGCCTTGTAGAGATCCGCACTGTGACGCTCGTGCGTCGTGCGCTGTCTCTTGACGCCTCTGGAGTTGTGCGTACCGGATGTTCGCGCAGATTTACCGGACGCGTTCGTGCGCGCGGTGGCGCCGCCGCTCGACTTGCCCGTTCTCGAAGTGTACCTGGATCGTCCACCCTCCGAACCGTCCTCCTCCGCCTCTTCGCGTCGTCGCTTCGCGCCTTCGCTCTCTTCGAAAATCATGAGCTTCCCGTCGGCGCCGGTCTTATACGCACCGTCGTCGTCCTCGTCTTCAAACCTTACGCGACGACGCTCGCCCTGAGGCAACATGGAGCGACGCATGGCGCTGTCGTCCAAGAGATCGAGCGGCGTATCGCCAGCCGCTGGAAGTCGTGCGCCGCCAGTCGCGCGCTTCGCCGCCGCCTCTGCCGCGGATCGCGGGCCTTCTCCGCCGCCGCGACGCGAAGCGGGCGCGAACGACCCACCATCGCGACCGCCTCGACCGCTTCGACGCGTTCGGCCGTCGCTATCGTCCAATTCATCGTCGCTGAAAATGTCACCGTCTCTCCACTCCGATCGTCGCGCCGTGCGCGTCGATTTCGCTCCGTGTTCGCTGCCGGCGATGGATGATTTTTTCTTCTTCTCCAAGCGAGTCTCTTCGCGCTTAATGTGCGCGATGAGCGCCGAGTGTTCTCTCGGCACGCTAGCCTCGACGACGTCGTAGCCGCAGCGTTTGCACATGCGCTCCAACACGACGCGGACTTTGAGCTTGAATCGATTCTTCGAATCTTCGGACCAGTGCAATAACGCCGGGATGAGCCTCGGGAGTTCCGCCGCGAGCTCTTGTTGCGGAAGACGAACGGCCACAACCTTGACGAAACCCAGACACGATTTGACGACTTCACGAGATTTTCCCTCGAGCAACGCGCACACCGCCGGAAGTAACTCTGGCACCGTGGAGACGAGCGCGGAAGAAAATTCGTAGAGTAATCTGGCGAGAGCCATGATGGTCGCCGATTGCATCGTGGGCGATGAGCCGACGATGCCCGCGAGGACGGTCAAGAAGAATCGTCGCACGCCCGCGCCCATCTGTTCGGTGTCCATGTGCGCGTCCTCCTGGTCGTCTCCCGTGCCGAGCCACGCCGCGACGCCGGCGCTTCCGGAACGACTCCCACCGCGAGCCTTCTCGGCGTTTTTACGCTCGATGGAACGAGGAATGGAGATCAAGAGTTGGTACGCGAGAGTGCGCGTTCGCGCGTTAGCCTCCTTGGTGGCGAGGATGAGCTCGGAGAGGAGCACGGTGAGAGATCCCGCGCCGGCCATGTTTTCGGTACCGTCGCCGCCTTGTTCGGCGTCCGCCTCGGAGTCTCGCTCTTGTAAAGCGGGTAGAATTCTTCCGATGACTTTCAATCGGTAGCGTCGCGCCGACGGGAGACACGAATCGACGCCGGAGACGAGGAGTTCTTCCACCTCGTCTGCGTGCGCCTCGAGCCATTTCCCATCCAGCGCTTCGCACAGTTCGTTGAGCAACTTGTACGCGCGCTTTTGGATGACGCTCTCCTTCTCCAGGCAGGCGGGTTTCGCGATTTTATACACCATCTCGAGTCCTTGATCGTCGAGTCCCGAGACGAGGGCGAAGACGAGATCCATAAAGGTGCACCGTCTCGCCGTCTTGTCGTCGCCGCCCTCGACGAGGGCGTCCGGAGCGCCGGGATCGTCGGCCGTGACCTTGACCAGCTTTCGCAAAACGGTTCTAAAAAAGCCACCGAGCTGTTGTTGATCCGTCACCTTTGCGAAAGCGCCGATGGTGTGCAATAACTCTCCGCGGCGGGACGTCGGCGACGCGATGAAGAGATTGAACAAGATGGGCAAAAAGTTCCGCGCGTACTTTCCGACAGCTACGAGCTGCGCCTCGGCGACATCGACGGTGAACAATGCGGGCATATCATCGTCGTTTGCGTCGCCCGCAGCGATCGTCGACGCGCCGTCGCCGGCTTCATCATCGTCGTCGACCTCGTACACGCCCGCTCCGATGCGTCCCTGGCGAATCAAGCGTTTCAATCCCTCGCAAATGGGACCCTGTAAATCGATTCTCGAGCTCAGTGCGTTACCTAAATCCTTCGCCATCATCGGGAACGCCTCCGCGGCGTCGTTGGGCCAATTCGCAAACGCCGGGAACAAGCTCCACAGCGCGTGCTCAGCCGCGCTGCATCGCTGCGCCTCGAATGCGCTCTGCTTGTTTCTCGCCTGCTCGGCCCGAGTACCGAGAGCGCGCGCCTGCGGAAGAATGGCGTCCGCGAAGAACGACATGCTCGCCCCGATTAAACCAGAACGTAACAAGGGAATGAGCCAGAGACGTCCGGTCTCACGACTCGCCGCGTTCATGATGTCGTGTTCATCCATATCCATTCCGTCTTCGTCGTCGCGGTTCGAGAGCTCGGCATCGATTGCTTCCTCGAGCTTCAACGGAAGCGCCTGAAGCACCTGTTCGGGACCCATGGCTTGAATAGCCGCCGTGATGCAGTCTTGTAATTGTTGTTTGCACATCAATTCGCTCGCGTGTTCACCCATCTCACCGAGCGCGTTCAAAGCGCCGGACAAGATTGGTCCGGAAGCCGGCCCGAGACGAATAAAGGCGCACGTCACGACAGGAATTGACACCGACCACGCACCACGGTAGCGGAATCCAATCGCGGCTTCCACGCTCGAAGCGACCGACATGAGCGGTGTAGGTTTCGATGGAGCTGCTTTACCCGAGGCTCGCGCCGACGCGATAGCCTTGATGCTGTCTTGAACCATGCCGGAATCGATGCACGAGCGCATGAGCGAGATGAGCGCTTCGGCAATCTCCGTAGCCACGCCTTCGTGCGGTGTGGCGAAAAGCTTCACGAGCGAATGAGACGTTGTCGGCAGTGTCTTCTCGGAAGACGCGGCGTCGACGGCGTGCAGCTTACACTGCGCGCGCGCCAACAAGCGCGCCATGGAAATCACCTGCGTCGGCGCCGTGTTCAAGTTTGCGCTCGCCACCGCCGCCACCGGCTGCATCATTCCCATGATGGTGTCTGCGCTCACGCCCTCTCCGCTATTATCGCTCGTGGGAGAATTCACGAGCGCCAGAAGCGCCTCTGTCGCGTGTTGGGTGAGCAAGGGCTCGTCTAAATCCAACAAGCTGACGCACGCGTCCACGCACGCGCCGCACGCGGGTTCGTCGAGCGTGGGCAACAACGCCTTCATCGCGCCGAGCATGTACAACGCCTCCGTGGCTGCCGCAGTCGCACGCGCGCGAGCATCCTTCGCACCCGCCGCGCCTCGTGCCTTTTCCATTTCCGCGGCGGCGCCTTCCGGCGCCTCTCCGATTTTTCTCGCGAATGCCGCCGTCATCTCCCCGTACGTCTCACCCAATCCTCGAGCGTCGCCCGTGCGCTCCTGCATCCTACGCATGACGTCCGACAGCGCGTACACCGCCGCTTTTCGCACTTTCGGTCGACCGTCCACGGTCAAATTCAGCGTCGCCTGGAACGCCCTCTTTCCAAATTTTTCCGACCCTCCGCTCGCGTCGGCGCTCGACGCGCACCTCGCCAACAATTTCGCCACGTTTCGCATCGATTTCGGCGCCCGCGCGCTCACCACCCGTCCACACGCCATGATCACCTCGCACGTGCGCTCCATCTTCGCTCGCACCACTCGATCATCCGCATCCGTCGCCGCCTCCGCCGCCGCCGCGCTCACCGCCTCCAGCGCTTCCAGCGCATCCTCCCCTCCCGTCTCCGCCGCCTCGATCGCCCGCTCCAGCGCCCCGAACGCGGCCGCGAACACGCTCGTGGACGTCACTCGCGCCCCCGCGCCCTCGATCGCGGATTCGATGGCGTCACACACGCGCACGACGCGAGACGAGGACGCGCTCGCGCGTCCACCGTGCGCCGCGCGCAGTCGCGCGAGCGCGCCTCTCGCGCTCGCGTCGAGTCCATCGGCGTCCGAGACGCGGGGCGACGACATCACGGTCGCGCGCGCGCGCTCGACGACGTTCGAGCGTCGACGCGCGCGCGTCTCTCTCGCGCGCGCGTCGACATCGCATCGCGGCGGCGGCGGCGGTTCCGGTCGAGTGGGCGCGTTTTATTTGTGTTATTTCGTGTATTTCGTTGGGGTACATTCGTGCTCCTCTATGATACATGGTGCCGCCACCTAAACCCTACTATCCACGGCGCGCGCCCGCGTGCGCGTCGAGCGCCGCGCGCGCCTTGTCGAGCTCGCGCGCGAGGGCGTAAAATTGCGTCACCGACATCTCCACGCGTTCGAACCGGCGTCGGCGAGGGCGTCGGCGAGGGCGAGGAGGCGCGATCACCCCCGACGTCTCGACGCCGGC
>CEUV01094924.1_pt1 | contig 24428 bp, 24 predicted proteins | sample 356401 | NCBI WGS metagenome assembly CEUV01 (sample SAMEA2622710, study PRJEB7988) | marine metagenome | isolation source: saline water (ENVO:00002010), including
GTCTTGTGTTGAGTTACCAAAGAAGAATGGGCAGTCATCTGGGTTTGTACCGAGTGGGTTATCTCCAAACCCGTCACCGTCTCCATCGCTCCACTGAGTTTCATCTTGCAAGAAATCATCTACAAGGTCTGCCCATCCGTCTGAATCGAAGTCAGGGCAACCCTTCGCCCCACCTTGGGTTGCTGTTCCTTCCTGCAACGGGCAGAAATCAACACTATCTGAGAATCCATCATTATCGTCGTCATTATCTTCACGGTCGTCCAAGCAACCGTCACCGTCATTGTCGTTTGTTGCATTCTTTCTCCAATCAGTGATACCATTTTTGCATTGGTCAACCTCGTTGATTATACTGTCATTGTCGTTGTCGTTGTCCTCGTTATCGTTGCGACAACCGTCACCATCTCTGTCGTTGTTTTGTGAAGAGATCCAATCTGTTTCGCCTCTTGGACATTCATCAAATTCGTCGAGAATGCCATCATTATCATCATCAGGGTCCTCGTTCGAGTTTTCATCCTCACATCCGTCGCTATCTTTGTCGGTTTGGAATTCTGAGGTCCAGTTTGTAGCACCTTGTGGGCAGTCATCAATAATGTCGCTCAATCCATCACCGTCATCATCAGAATCACATATGTCTCCAATGCCATCAAGTTCGAAATCTTCCTGTAGAGGATTTACCATAAATTGGCAGTTATCGTTGACATCTAAGACTCCATCCCCGTCATCGTCAAGGTCCTCGTCGGAATCTCTACATCCATCATTGTCAAGATCAGTAGAATTATCCACAGTCCAGTCTAAAACTCCTGTTGGACAGTTGTCATCAATGTCAAGAATACCGTCGTTATCATCATCTAAATCGTCCTCAATATCGTTGCATCCGTCAGAATCATGGTCTAGTGATGTATTGGATTGATTCCAATTTGTGAAGCCGTATTGACAATCGTCCAATACGTCATGTAAGCCGTCATTATCATCGTCATTGTCACATTCATCTCCACGGAGATCTTGATCGTAATTACTCTGATTCGAATTTGGTTTGTTCAAGCAATTATCTACATAATCTCTTATCCCATCTCCATCTTTATCATGCTGGAATTTCCAGACGAAAATGTCCGAATCACTTGCTGTTTTTGGAGTATTTCCAAACCAAACAGTGCCACTAAAATCACCACCCGCAAGGACTGAGCCATCGCTAAAGGTCAAGAGAGCGCCAACTGTATCGTTACCAACGCCCCCTATGCTCAATGCCCATTGGAAATCAGAGTTGTTATCCAATTGTGCGATAAACCCGTCATAGTATCCGTTTGAGTAATTCATTCCAAGATTGTAATTATCGAAAGTCATGTTTGCAATATGATTTCCACCAAATTGAACCTGTCCTTTTAGGTTGACAGAAAGGGATTGAATTCTATCGTCGCCTCCACTACCAGCGCCAAATGTCCACAACTGTGTACCATTCTCATCATACCTCAATACCAATACATCCCAGTCACCAAATCCTGCTTTGACTGCTCCACCTTGTTGCTTGTAATTTTGTACATAGTTTCCACCAACAACAATGCCACCGAATGGGTGCATAACGATGTTATTGAAGTATACACCACAATTAGAGCCAAGTACGCACTGAGTGCTATCGGTATATCGACCCCACAACAAACTGCCGTTATCTGCATATTTGACAACGAAACCGGCCCAAGTTCCAGCAGGACTAGAGGTGAATCCACCATTTTCCCACTGCTCACTACCAGTATTGTATCCAGCAATGTATACTGAATTTGTAGAAGATTCGTGAACTAACTGGAATGGGACAGAGGTACCAGCACCAGTCGAATGTTTAGCCCAATCCCATCCTTGAGCTGAAAAATTGTAATATGCAACGAAAAACTTGGAGTTACCGGATTGGGTGTAATCGACTAATTGACTTGTATTGAATTCTGTCAAATTTTGGTAATAACCTGTAACATACAAATTATCGTAATTGTCTGCTACAACATCCCATCCGACGTCTACGTCGAATCCACCGAACTTCATTGCCCAATCAAATTGACCTGTGCTGTTGACTCTGGCTACCCAGCCATCGAATCCTGTCGTGGTGATTACCGTCCCATTGAAGTCTACTGAGCCTTGGAAATATCCGGTTCCATATACGTCGTCATTCGAGTCCACAGTTACTCCTCTGCACTCATCATAGTAGGTTGCAGTTCCAGTTGATACCGCCCAAAGCCATGTACCATCTTTGGATAATTTTGCAATGAGAATATCTCCCTCACCCTGGGTGTAAACTGTGATCGCACCAAATTGTGAAACTTGGTAAATCGTTCCACAGACGATGATGTTACCCTGAGAATCAAATACCATTTCGTATATTTCATCTACCTCGTTAGAACCTCCGGTTGCTGACCAGTTTGTATTTGCAGATCTAGACATACCAACCGAGTTCAATGCCTCGATTTGCCCTAATGTTAATTCCGAATCATCAATGATTCTTGGATTTGGATTAATCTCCTCAACGATTATTTCTACTGGGGTATATTTTGCAATAGGAGTTGCTAGAGAAAGCAGCAAGCAGGCAAGAATACCTAGAGACAATGCTCGGCGCATGTTACTCCGTAACATGTCTGCTTCATCAAAACAACGGCCTTTTGCCTATCAGACAAAAGGGGGCCGCACTATTTTCGCTCTGACTTTTTTCCTCGGGGAGGCGACAATCATCACTTCATCACCTGGACTAACTCCGGAGATGTAACCTAGGCCAATTCCAGTTCGGTCTAGAGATGGTGCGGGAGCACCACTGGTTAGAGTTCCAATTTGGTTGCCATCCACATCTTCAACGATTTTTCCACCCCTTGGCAGTGGACCTTTTTCTAGTTGCTTCACACCCCATAACCTTGCATCATTTTCCGAATGAGAAATGACGCGAACTTTACCTACGAAATCATGCTCAGTATCCAAACCAAATGGTACGTTAGTTTCCCAGGAATCTCTGTGCAAGTTAGTATTCTCATCTAGATTCGGAGATGCAAAATCAACACCAGACAGCAGGAACCCCTTCTCCAGCCTCAAGGTATCTCTTGCCCCTAATCCTACTGGTGTTGCACCCGCATCAACAAGACTACGCCACAATTTTGGTGCATCGGAATTAGGGATGAAAATCTCGTACCCGGCTTCACCTGTGTAGCCAGTTCCTTGAATCCAACCTGTAATTTCTAATTCGTTTTCTTGGATTCTAGCCCACCTGAATCTTCCAACATGATTTTCAAGACCAAGTGTCACCTCACAGAATCTCTTTGCATCTGGACCTTGAAGCGCTATTATGCTAGTATCTGGCGATAAGTCTTCTAAAACAACTGAGCCATCTTCAGGTAGTAGTGAAGTGAACCACTCCCACATGACTGGAATCATACTCGCATTAGGAACTCCAAGAATTTCATTTTCAGATACTACTGCGAAAATCATGTCGTCTATCAAATATCCATCGTGGTCAAGAAAGTGAGTGTAAGCGCACCGGCCAGGCTCTATAGCTGTGACTTTTTGTGTTGCTATTGACTCCAACCATTGCCTTACGTTCTCACCCTTGAAACTAAACGAACCCATGTGGGAAACGTCAAACAGGCCCGCACTTGACCTGCAAGCCAGATGTTCTTCTGTGATGTTCGAATACCAAATAGGTAGTTCAAAACCGTGGAAATCAACAATGTTAGCATCTAGTGCGACGTGCTCATCGTACAATGCTGTCCTAACTGGGTCACCGGTTGCCATATTCCCTTGTAAAGTAATTAAGCATTAAATCATCACTGAGAAATGCACGAAATCATTTCCTAGAGATTGACCAGTTTTTTCTTCCCAAACCCTCTAGAGCGATTCCTGTCAAACCACCCCAAACAAACACGGAATCTATGTTTGCAACAAGTAAACCAATCATGGCTATTGAAGCCATTATCCAATGGTGCAACCACAAGCGTTCGCTTCTGATGTGTATTTTGAAATTCTCGGTAAACCATCTCGTAAAAGCAAATGCTAGAACTAGACAGATAGAATACCAAGCAAACTCCATCGGGTTTTGGATTTGTGACTACTATTTTGTATTTTCAGTAGGCCACTGGCACCGGGTCTAACATTCTCCACAAATACCACGAAGCTGCCGTTTTGTAAGGACTCCATCTCTCTGCTTCACTGAGGACTTCCTCCTTGGTTTTGATTCTTGGATTGAGAATTTTGACCGCTTTTACTAGACCAATATCTCCGACGCTGAATACGTTCGGCCTCAGCAAAGAGAATATCATTAGCATTTCAGATGTCCAAGGCCCAATACCTCTGAAAGTAATGAAGTGTTTGTGTATCTCTTCATCTGTCATTTCCGAATAATTTTGATTAAGGAATTCTTCTGGATTATTTGCTATACCTAGGATATAGCTAGTTTTTGATTTAGTCAATCCACATGCCGCAATCTCTTCATGAGAAAATGAAGAAATATTCTCTGGAGTGATTTCTCCGACTTTGTCCTTCAACCTATTCCATATTGCTTCTGCTGCAATTACAGAAATTTGCTGACCAACAATAGAATTCACAAATGTTGCAAACAAATCGCCTTTACCATAGAGTGAACCTTCAGAATATTTCTCAACTACCGGCGCTAGTAATTCGTCCTGAAGAAGGAATTCTCTCGCAGCATCCCACCAATTTGGTTTCCCAACCGGAGTCATGGCGAAACCTCAGTGTACCTAGTTTGAAAATGGGATGCCTCTAACAATATCCTCACCAATCTTCGTTATTTCATCGACTAAATCATCTATTGTTTCTCTGCGAACCGAGGGGTTGGCTATGACTGGACGTAGTATTGTATTTTCTCCAATATTTGATTGTGAGATCATGAAGTTGCCGGATTTCACGAGTCTGTCACGTAGTGTTGAATTAATTTCATCGTGATCGATAGATTCTGCAGTGTATCTGATACAAACATTTGACCATTGTCTGGTTGACATCATCTCGAGATTAGGATGATTCTCGACCCTCATTTGCAAGTAATCTGCCAATGCAATGTAATTCTCAACCAGTCTTGCCCAGCCTGCATCTCCTTTTTCTCTCCAGGAGAGGAATAATTTCAGAGCGTCGTTTCTTCTTCCACATTGAAGGCTGATTCGGCCTAAATCGACATCCTCTGCATCGCCCAAGAAGAGGTAGTGTGCGACGTTTCCATGGGAGCAAATTTTCCTCAATATTTCTGGTTTTTTGATTAAAAACGCTGAACAGACAAGAGGTAAACCCATCATTTTATGCGCATCCCAGCATACTGAATCTGCAAGTTCTACTCCGTCCATGAGGACCCGTAGTTTGTTACTAAACAGGCAGGAACCGCCCCACGCAGCGTCTACATGAAGCCATATATTCTGATTAGAGCATACCTCTGCAATTTCCCGGAGCGGGTCAAATGCGCCTCGAACTGTTGTTCCAGATGTGGCTATAACGCAAAATGGAGTTTGGCCATTGACTCTAGACCTGTTAATCTCCTCTTCTAACTTGTCTACACGCATTCTTCCATCGGAGTCGCATGGAACTTTGACCACATTATCAAATCCAATCCCGAGTACATTTGCTGCCATCAAAACTGAGTAGTGTGATTCTTCAGACACGAAACTAACCAAATTTCCACTATCAAAACCGCGCTGTTGCCCGAGAGGATCTATGATGTATCTAGCACACATCATGCCAATCATGTTACCATTTGAGCCTCCAGTTGTGAGGGTCCCATTTCCATCAGAAAATCCCACCATTTCGCACATTCGTTTTACTAAAGCTTGTTCAATCAAGGTAGCCATTGGCGACAGTTCATATGTGTACATCGAATTGTTTGCAAGAGTTGCAATCACTTCGCCCGCAAATGCAGCGATGTTTATTCCTCCCCAAAGAGGATTCATGAAACCCGGTTGATTTGTCTTTACACTGTGCTTCAGAAAGTTGTCAATGTCTGATAATGCATTTTCAAGCCCAAGTCCCTCAAGGGGTAATGAGAGGTCTGAGGTTTTTCGCAAACTTGACTGTGAAATAAAATCAGTTACATTGCCCTTGCCCTCAAGGTAAGAGCGTATCTTGCTCATAACCTCATCAAGAAAGGCATCGGACTCTGAATCGATAGTTTTCCCCCAAATTGCCCCAAGTGTAGGCGGGTTTAGAACTCTGCGCTTAGCAGTACGTGAAAAGTAAGGAGTATTTCGGCCACTCTTTTGTTATTAACGGTGCACTAAACGCTGTTATTCGTTTTGCATATTAGCGAAGCATAATTGCATACATATTCGAATTTGAATATTAATTCACTGAAAATCAAAGAATTAAATCCTGTGAAAATAAGCTAGACAAATTTTTGATACGGTTGCCCAAATAATTCCTAAGAAAACAGAATTTTCAATAAATGCAGTATGCCGGTTTTGGTTTTCCAGAGAAGACCGATTTTTCGAGGCCCTTATAGAATCTGATGCAATTTGCATTTTTCGCTAGCAATATTGAATAGTAAGGACTCTGACAGACTGCCATGCTAGGACGTGATGGCTCTGGGTGGCTCGAACGCTTGCATATGCAACTTGCAAGGAATTTGAAAGCTGCAAACTGGTCTCAGGCAGAAATAGCAGACATATTAGGATCTACACAGTCCACAATCTCGAGAATGGCACACAGGAATTTACCAGAATTGGCTGGTACCTCAGACGAATCGACAATTGATGGATGGGCTCATGAAATTTCAATGGCGCTTCGGCAATTGGGACCGGGCGCCAAACCCAGTCGTACTCGCTTTGTGATGGAAGTGGCATTTGCGCCAGGCCAAGTTCTCCGGTTTGACAAATCTCTGACCGGAACTGACCTAGATTCTGATCAAGAGCAAACCTCCCTACTCAAGAGATTAGAATGGGCTGTTTCTAGAATCGACGTAAATCGTCTCAAAGAAGTAATGCCTGCTGTCGGAATGAATATTGCATGCTGCCTAGAGAACTCTCGGTCGAAGGCAGAAGTAGCTGCATTCCCAGGAAAAATTACCGTTGTAGAAGGTAAAATAAGACATCACGAAACTCCAAGGTTTGGAGTCTCAAATCATTTGGCGAACATGTTGATTGACGCAAGGGTTCATGACAACAAAAAAACCGCTATCCTAAACATTCATCCTGGAAATGACAACGAAAAAGTAGAGGCCATATGTGAGGATTTAGACTTGAATCTAACTTTTGCTCCAAAGGGCGAATTGGTACCTCACCAAGGCATAGATGTGATTTTGGATGAAGGAGCGTTTGGATGGGAACCAGCTCTGTACATACTCGCACACAATCCACTTGAATTGGTTGACAGGATGCACAGAATAGTATCGATGCTTTGAGGTGATGATATGGAAAAAAGAGTAACAACAATTTGCTTATTAATGACAATAATGATGCTTTCAGGGTGCCTTAGTGAAACCATTGAAAGTACGATAGATGATGGAGAAGTTATTGCTCCTGAGGAATATAGTTGGGAAGATGATGGTGAGTTAGTCATTGTAACTTATGACGTAACAGGCCTGACCGATGAATTAATTTCTGAATTTGAAAACATTTCAGGATATGAAGTTGAATTGATGAAGTTAGATGATGCGGGTTCAGTATTGAGCCATTTGCTTCAATACAAAGGAAACCAAGTCGCAGATCTTGCAATAGGTTTGGACAACACGTATCTTCAGACCGCAATTGATAATGATGTATTGTGGCAACATTTCGCTGAAGTTTCAAACATATCTGACAAGGCGCTAAGTGCGTATGACGGACCCCTAGCAGTCCCGTTCGACCAGGGATATATGTGCCTAAATTATGACACTGAAATGGTTGATGGAGTAAACCTGTCAGTTCCGACATCGTTGTGGGACCTAACGCAAGAAGAATGGAGAGGTAAGGTCGCAATTCCTTCTCCAGAGACAAGCAGCCCTGGCAGAGCATTCATGACAGCAACTGTGGATTACTTTGCCAACGATGCAGACAACCAAACAGATTGGACAGATTGGTGGACTGCCATGGAATCCAATGATGCTATCATCACAAGTGGCTGGACAGAGGCTTACGTCACGCATTACACTGGCGGTTATGGGGAATATATCGAGGGATATGTCGGCGATGCTCACATGGTTGTATCTTATTGCCACTCTCCAGGAGTAGAGTCGTGGTATAACGACAACTGGACCAAATCGGCAGCCCTTGATTTACCAAGGGCTGCTTTCCATCAAATTGAGTATGCAAGTGCTGTTCAAGGAGGAAACCTTGGGGCTGCATCTGAATTCATTGAATATCTTCTTTCAGACGAGGTAAACGTGAAAATGCCAACTGAGAATTTCATGTATTCAGTCCTAATAGACACAGACCTCCCAGAAGAAAAAGGATACAGATTCCATTCTACAGTACCAACCCAGGCCGCGGAAATTAGCGCTTCAGAAATAGCTGAAAACATGGAAGCATGGCTTGAAGATTGGAACGAAGCAATGGTTGCTGCTTGATATGAAAACTAAGCTAGTGGCTTATGTTGCAGTAACAACATATTCACTGCTAATCGTAATCCCACTTTGGCTCGCCGTAGACAGACTAGTCTGGGTCGCAGGGTTTGATGTAACTGCTTGGATTTCGTCGCTTAATGCAAACTACATTTCCAAAGGAGTATTCCAGTTTACAATGATGCAGGCTGTTTTTTCATCACTAGCAACACTTGCAATAGGAATACCTATTGCATGGCAGTTGGGACGATATGAATGGCCTTTTCAGACCATAATGCGCTCTTTACTAACAATGCCTTTCGTAATGCCATCTATCGTTGCAGCGATGGGTTTCATGCACCTCATCGGAGATGGCGGACTAAACATAAGAAGTGATAGCAAAACTTGGTTTTGGGTGCTAATCATAGCGCATGCATGGTTCAATCTATCACTTGTAATTCGATTTTGTGAACCTGTTCTTTCAACTCTCGATCCAAGTCTCGAGGAGCAATTACGATTACTTCCCGAAGGTCGAACCAAATTTGGTAGGTTCCGACACCTGTGGTTTCCACTATTGATTCCTTCAATTGCTGCTGCAGCATGTATGACATTCGTATTTTCATTTACCTCATTTGCTCTAGTGAAATGGATAACCCTAGGAGAGAACACTCTGGAAAGCATGATGGCAGATATCGGCTCATCTGCGGGTATACCAGGTTACATGATATCGAAAAATGAAGTGATTCTAGGTTCGTCACTAATTCAATTTACAGTTCTGTTATTCTCACTTTGGTTGATGACGTGGTTACAAAACAGAAGACAGAGTCTACTACCAACCGCTAATGAAAAAATTGTGAAAAGAAAAAACAAGGTTGGTTGGTTTGTAATTATCCCTGCCATTTGTTTCTCTGTAATACCTTTGGCAACCCTAATTATCTCTTCATTTAGAGTCACAGAAACTAATGTAGACGGTTCACGGACATACTGGAGTACTGAAGGCTGGAACTACGCATTCTCAGCAACTAATTCGTTGCCTTCGGGATGGGATGCTTTGTACAATTCAATCGGTTATGCCTTAATTTGCCTAACAATCGCTCTACCACTGGGTTGGACTTTAGCTCAAACGATAAGTGATCTGGAAGGAAATTCACCGCGTTTAGCAAGGGCCCTAGATGTATTTACCATGCTCCCATTCGCAGTTTCTAGTGTCATGATTGGGTTAGGTGTGATGCTTGGTATGATTAAGATAAATCCTGAGTTCTTCTATTCATTATGGCTAACACCAGTGATAGCACACATAATGATTACAACACCGTTTGTTGTGAGAATCGTATTACCAGCGATTAGGTCCCTAGATGCGAAATATGACGAGTGTGGACAAACTTTGGGAATGTCGAGAATTAAGAGATTCTTTTTGATCAAACTTCCAATGCTCAGAGGTTCAATTCTAGTAGCAGCAATTTTTACAATTGCAATGTCGCTTGGTGAATTTGGTGCATCTTGGGTAGTCACAAGAAATTCAGACTGGACAACTCTTCCGGTAATGATTGATTCCATCCGTGCTTTCCCCTACAATGAGCCATTGGTTCCACCTGCTGCAAATGCAGTATCTTCAGTCCTAATGCTAATTGCATTGGTTTTGTTTATTTCTAGTGAGAAATTCCGACCAAAAAGAGATGGAGGCATGTTCTGATGTTGAGATGTACTGGGCTATCAAAAACCTTTGAGAAGAACTTGTTTGAGGAATTCGACCTCGATTTGGACCCAGGTCAAATCGTTGCAATAACTGGACCAAGTGGTTGTGGAAAAACTACTCTGCTGCGGTGCATTTGCGGATTAGAGACCTTAGATGAAGGCCAAATCTTACTCGATGGTACAGACATGACAAAAATGCTACCAGAAGAAAGAGGGATAGGACTGATTTTCCAAAGGCCTGTCTTATACCCCCATCTAAATGTTGAAAGAAATCTGAAATTAGGTGATAAGCAGGCAAACGTTTCAACTGCACTAACAGAGGTAGGATTACCCGGTTTCGAGAAGAGAGCAGTTGACACATTATCCGGAGGAGAAGGACAAAGAGTAGCCCTTGCAAGAGCACTATTGGCAAATCCATCTGTGCTATTGCTCGACGAACCGTTCAGTTCTTTAGACGATGATTTATCTGAAAAATTAGCAAAAGATGTCAGAGATTTGCTGAAGAAAAGGGGCTGTCCTGCAATATTAGTAACCCATAACAAATCAATTGCTCAACTATTCGCAGATGTTGTTTTATCAATGGAATGACCATTACTATGATAACCTTCTATGTTCATATTAATATGTGAACACGATGATTGGATTACCTGTAGAAGTATTACCATATGTTAGAGGCGTACAATTAGTATTGGTAGGTTATAGTGGCTACACAAAGGGTTCTAGAATCAAAGTTGACAAAATGGTACGCAATGAGATTGTTAGAGCTGTGAGAAGAATCAGAAATCACATGCAAATTATTTTGGAAAATCAGTACAGGGAAGGAAATCTAGATTTAGCCCAAAAAGCAAAAATTTGCATGGAAGAATGTGATCATTTAATCGAGGATGTCAACAAGTCAGTCTCTGGCATGCAGCATGCCTTTTTGTCCGGTCAAAAATCACCAACAAGGGGCGAACTCAAGCGATTGATTAAGCATGACCATGATGTGATTGATATGGTCACAAAAGCGGTTAACTTGGCAAATAGTGCTGAGCAATCAATCGCTTTGCAAGAGGGGAACGAGCAACAATTGGTATTACATACAACACAACTTGTTACAAGTTGCAGAGGTTTTTTTGGAGCTCGAGCAAATATTCTGGCAGGACTAAGCCAAAAGAAAAAAAGGAAGTGAAAAAATGAATTACGTATGGAGAAATAATCCTAGCATCGTAGCAAGATTAGTGAATACAAAGAAGGTTCAAACAATTTCAAACCAGGAGACTGTATTGAAACCAAATGAAGCCTGTGCGCTGATTGTAGATGGAAAAATTGGAGATATAATCACAGAAACACTGGTCAAAAATTTGGCCGGAGGTTTTACTCGCTGGGCCGGTGACAAACTTGGTGTAACTGCGAAGGACAGGAGACTGTTGTTTGCAATGACTGGTCCAATGGACTACTGGATTCCTTTCGAGGGAAACCTTGCCACTGGAGAACAAGTCTTAGGAAATGCAAATCTGAGGATGCGCATAGATCTAGAAAACGTACCAAAATTATTGAATTATTTTTCGAACAATACTACAACATTGACAAGAGATGATGTGGTTAGGGTAATTGCAACCGAACTTCAATCTAGAGTTGTCTCTCCGATGATTTCATCGTGCGAATCTATTGCTGAATTAAGAAGTTCAACCACGCTAGATAAGTTTGAATTAACAACCGAAATTCAAATGAAAAATCTACTATCAAACCTAGGGTTCACTTTACTGAAGGCTTATCCAAACTTCAACCAAACCGAATCTGAGAATATCAAGGCCAATGTTGCATCCCTTGGTTTTAAAATTCAGCAAAATGAATCTGTCATCAATTCCGTGATTGCAGGTACAAAGCAAAAAGAAAAATTGAGAATTGCAGAAATCGAATCTAAAACAAATGTTGCGAGGGCAGAGGCGAGAAGTTCAATTCAAATCGAACTAGAGAGTGAGTTGAAGGAACTTCGTAAACAAGAAGCGGTTCTAGAATCTGGACTGAACCAAAAACAGCGTAGAAATACGATTATCGAAGATAACAAAAATTCGAAGGCCAACCGTGCGATGAAATTGTTCTCGAAGGTTCAGGAAGAAAAGGCAAAAAGAATTGCTAGGCAGGTAGATTCCAAAAGAGTGAATTTAGAAATCTTGACAAATTCACAGAAAGAATTTATTCAGATTGCTGCCAAAAACGGTGCCCTAACTCCCGAAGTCATACGAGAACTCCTCAGGCAACAAACCGCTCAAAAAGAAATTGAAAGTAAAACTCCAAGCGTAGATTGACCTGAGATTGTTATTCAATCAATTTCATTCCAAAAGTTACCGATTGGATGAATAATTAGAACCGCTTAGAGGTGTTATGTACAAGCGTCCATGGAGGTTATGGCAACCTCATTGGCGCGAAAAAGAAAGCCGTAGGCTGTTTTGGTATACTCTGATAACACTCATACTTGCTATGGCAATTCCGTACTCTATAATCAATCAAATAATGGGCACATTCGGCAGGTCTGTTTTGGACCCAATAACTCCAATTGATTCTATGGTTCCATTTATTGGATGGACTTTCTTGATTTACGTTAGTTTGTATCTTTACTATCCTGCAGCTGCATGGTTTGGAAGAGATGATGATGAAAGAATTCGAGAAATGTTTGCTTTCTATCAGGCGCTCTTTACTATGACTTGGGTAGTATTCGCAGTGTTCATCATATTCCCAACAGAAATCTACCTTCGTGAGAGCATTCCACAATCTGTATTGGATGGAGATGGTTTCTGGGGGTTCTGGTATGGAGACTTGATGCACAAAACAGACTTGCCCTACAATGCATGGCCTAGCCTTCATGTCACCCAATCATTGATGATTGTATTACTTATGAGATATTGGAAAATAGTTGAAGGATGGAAAGAAATCGTACTCTGGATTGCTTGGATTTTGCTTTGTATATCGGTAATGACTACAAAGCAGCACTTCTTTTTCGACCTGGTTTCAGGAATAATAACAGGCACAATTTGCTGGTACTATATGTGCATACCAGCAATGAATGAATCTAGAACTGAGGAATGGATTTCAGTTTTCTCAAATGAAAATCATTCTGATTGATAGGTGATCAAAACATTGTGATAAATGTCGATTAGGTCTTGACCATCGTTGTAGGTCACTCCCAATTCATGAAGTAGGTATGTGTTGAAATGTATGGTTTCCCATGTTTCCGAACCTCCGTCTGATACTTCTCTGTCATTACGTTGGCACGTATCTCCTAACTCATCGGTTATCGTCCATGAAAACTGTACTGATTGGCCACCCCTGAAGTCGTTGAAGACACTTGGATTAGATACTACGGATTCTACTTCAATCATTACAGGATGTTCACCAGCGTTATCTGGAATTGGATTGAAATCCAAGGGTGTGGGTTCTGAAGTAGAATTTTCAAACCACAATATTCTGAGATCAACGCTAAATTCAATCGTCAATTTTTCAGTTACACCTGCCTTGCTGACGGCATAAATGGAAAGATTGTACTTCCCATGGGACTGGAAATTTACTGTTAAAATCGAACTATCTTCCAGGGATTTTTCTATCAACTCACTTCCATCGTTTTTGTCAACTCCAATGAGTTGTAAATCAGTCGTTGTATTTGAGAAGTCAAAATTTATTGAAACGCCACTAAGGGAATCTAATTCTCCATCCGAGTAAGTCTCAATGATCGTATTGTTGCTGAAATCGAATTCAACATTCAAATCGAATCCGTTATCGCTTTCATCAAGGAATGTACACCCAGACAATGCACCCACCAGAAATACAGAGAAGACAACTGAATGAACACGCCCTCTCATAGAATCCCTACCCAATTCAAGTCTATAAATCCCAATTTTTATTGTTCAACGATAACATACGCAACACACTTCATTCATGCGATAGATTAAACTGCGTTCTAGTATGTAACGTAAAGTGAGCCACATGCACGCTAAGCGGAATCGAGACGATGCCAGTCAAGGCATCAGTGCAATGATTGTATTCATTGCAATAATTCTCATGAGCTCGGTAATCTCAGCAGTCGTAATTGGATTCGGGGAGAAGGTCTTCTCAGAGACCAAAACTGATGCTCAAGAAAATGTTCCAAGTGTAAAGGGGATTGTCAACATCGTTATTCTAGAAATTTTCACACTAGGTGCAAACGACGAGATTCACATAGTCTTTGAACTTCCATACATCGAAGCGCCCATAAGCGATGAAAACGTTGCTTGGGTTGTTATGTGCCACCCTGCGGGTACAAACAATGTCGCATTTGATGAAGGTGATTTTACTATCGCTACAGAATTGGATGGTGATGGACGTACAACCTTGCCGCTGACTGAATTCCAGACTGCAGTTACATATCGAATGATAATGACACTTACAGAATGTGACCTAGAAGATGTAGATTCGGCTTCATTGGTATTGATGGTAGATAGAGGTAGAACCCAAGAATGGGAAATGAACATTGGTAGTGCTCCTTACCAGGGACAAGATTTGAATTGAGGTGTCATGAGATGCGAAGACTTCGAATCGAATCGGATGAAAAATGCACCATGGGAATAGGCGCCATGATTGTATTCATTGGCATGATTATGTTCGCATCGATTGTGTCGTTCACAATTATACACCTCACTGAGGAGTTAACTCAACATTCTGAAAATTCGGCTGAGGATGTTAGAAGAGATTTCGCAAATTCCGTAATCATAACTGGAGCATGGGTTTACGACAACTACGATGACATGCTCTTCATGATGGAATTTGGTGCTACCGGAGAACCGATTGCAAGGGAAGACGTACTTTACGTTCTGACATGCACAGAAGGCGATGGTGATTTCCATTACAGGTCCGCAGCGCTCGGAGATTCAAATGGTGGTTCTGCGATTTATGTCTGGGAAGTTGGAACCGACGACCCGGGTACTGCAGGTTTCGCTAACGTCAACAACTTCGAGCCGGGAGCAAGATACTTCTTCACATTGGATGGTGGAACGCAAGCTGATCCGACCGGGGATGAATGCGGACCTGTTCACCTAGACAGAGAAAACATCGATGCTAGACTTTGGCTACACATTCCAAATGGCCCATCAACCCACCAAATTCTAGCACTTTCTAATGGTAGAGAGATTGGCTCCCAACTGATTTGATTACAACCAACTCGCGATTAGTTCTGGTTGAGTTAGGTAGAATGTCAATGCGGCACCTGCCATCATCATCATCCAAGCGCCGATTGCCTTGATTAGACCTGTGGACCTTCTCAAGATATTGATGAAACGCTGCTGTCCCAATCCAACGACGGTAGTAACTGCGATCATTAGCAGACTCACAGACAACATCAGACCTGCAAGGCCTGTCCATGTCGCAGTGCCGCCGATGAGCGCTAGATATGCGATAAAAGGAATTACAGCCGCTGCGGTACAATCGATTGAGGCTGCAGAGTAACCTATACCCCAGAGGTACATGTTTCGCTTTGGAGTAAAGCGGTCATCCATCTCTGTTGTGGAATACTTGTCGACTAGATTTTGAACGAAACCAAGCAGGTGAGCTGTTCCACCGGTTAGCATGAATGCTCCAAGAACTATTAGCAAGATTGCAACTGCTAGAGCAAAGTAATGCAAAACACCTGAAAGGTTGATGAAACTACCAAGACCGAGAATGATGATACCGATTAGTGCGAAGAAAGTCAACTGACCCAAAGCAGCAAGGCCTCCTAGTATCCAATGTGCTGGCATCCTGCTTTCCAATTTACCAGCTTCAATCAGTTCGTCTTCACGCTGACCTAGACCGACGTAGTACGATATGTATCCTGGGAGGATAGGGAATGCACAAGGCGAGAAGTATACTAGTACACCCAATAGGAGACCCATCGTGAAAATTGCACCTGCCGAGCGATCTACCTCCGCTAGCGAGAATCTCAAATCTGCGGCATCTCCTTTGGCTGCTGCCAATACGGCGCCATCGAAGTCACCCCAGCCACCAGTTGGTGTTCCTGAACTCTCTTTTGCGACAATGTAGCCTTCATGGTCAATTACCAATGCAACTGGAATTGCCTGTGCTTGATATTCTTCAACCATATCTCCTCTTGTAAATTCAATGATTTCCCAGGCAATGTTACCTTCTAGTGTAGTCTCAATTGTGAAGTTCACAGATGAATTTTCTAAGATTGTTATTTCAATTCCTTCCACATCTACATCCTTGTCATCATTGTCGTGCAAACCTTCCCCAATGTCAAAGCATGAAACCTCTTTTTCAGAGGAGTTGACTTGAGCCTCAATACAATATGTACCATCATCTAGGTCAACTTCTGAGGAGTTTACGCCGGAATGGATAACATCTGATTTCAATACAGAATCAGTATCGCCGGTGGCTACAATCCAAGGCATGTGAGAAGATGATTCAGGGTCACCAAATGTCTCATTTAACATCTCAAGAGATTCAATTGAGTACCACATACCCACTGAGATTACAATTATTTCATAATCTCCATCATAATCCCGCCAGTCATCGATTTTCAACTCTAGATGTTCCTGAACTAGATGGCAATTAGCACAGTCTATCGCCATGAAATCTAAGACAACAACTTTGCCTCTGTGGTCTGATAATTTGAACCATCCTGTTTCATTGACATATTCGCTTTCTTCAGTCAGACGATTGACTGTTTCAACCTCGAAATCAGGCGCTAAGCGAATGTTATCTCTATCAACACCGTATCCAGAAGAAGCGATATCAAACATCGAAAGACCGGCATAGCCGATTATTGAAAACAGGACAATACCGATTCCCAAGGCCTTCCAAGTTGTTGAATCTTTGAAAACTCCGAGGTCTACCCCGAACTTTTCTTTCAGACCCATATGACAACGGTGGCGTGGAAGAGTTATCAAAGTCTCGCAGAAATTTATTTTCTATTCAACTTGAAAGTGAATTTTTTTTGCCTGCCCACAATACCATTTTGAAACAAATTGCACCAACAATTACACCCACTGCTGCGCATAGGTAGAGCCATACTGCTTCATCCGCTCCTGCTATTGCAGCATCGATCAAGACGTAAAGAAGTAAAACACCCGAAACCGCACCTATCGCACCACTGATACCAAAACCAGCGGCGATCATTGCAACCTTCTGTAGGAAGTTCACGTCTCTACGTAAACTATCACACTGATAAGGATTGAGGATTTGATTTATCCTACGTGTTCTAAATCCCTTGACATCGAATACAATCGGTATAGAGCATCTTTATCGACTAACCAATCTACTACTGCAACTGGAATTGAATGAAGCATCACTTCCCTTAGACCATCTGTCTCATGAACTGTTGAAAGCATTTTCAGAGTAGCTCTTACCCTCCATCCTTCGTATGAGTCACGGTTAGTCAAATCCACCCACTCTACCGGGAAATCTGAATCCTCGTAGAGTTTTTTTGTGCCCTCGTCGCTGGTAACTAGTGTGCCTTCGCCGTGAAATTTTGTTGCGTGTTCAACCCAGTTTGGAGGGTCATTAATATCTGGGATTTGAACAATATTTGCCTCTCTACCGTCGAGCCATCCACGTATCATTTCTTCCCTTTCGTCAGCGCTCCAAGGATTGTCCATGGTTGATTCGGCTTGACTAGAACCAATTGCAATGGTTGTATCTCCCTTCGCTAAGGCTGCTTCAACCAAATAGGCATGGCCCTTGTGAAATGGTTGAAATCGGCCAAGTACAATGTGCATGTAAATCACTCAAAATACGATTCAACATCGACTTCTGGCAGGTCAATTTCAAAGTCTTTGAAACATGAAATCATTCTCTTGCAACCTTCAATCATCTCACTTACTGGAGTTTCACCCATGCTTCCAATTCTGAACATCTTTCCTTTGAGATGGTCTTGTCCACCTATTACCTGAGTGGAATATTCTTCTTTCAGCCTAGTACGCCAATCATCATTGATTCCTTCAGGGTACAAAATTGCGGTTACTGTGCTAGAACGGAAAAACTCGTCTGCGAGTAATTCAAACCCTAAATCTAGGAATAATTTTCTTACTCCCTCTGCCAGCATTTTGCATCGATTCCAACGGTTTTCTAGACCTTCATCTTTTAGAGTTTCAAGAGCCGCAGCCCACCCCATTGCAGGATTAATTGCAGGTGTCCACGGGGTTTGGTCGTCACTACCTTTCTTGAGAGCAGGAATAATGTCAAGGTAGTAAGTTGGATTAGAATCGTCTTGATTTCTTATTGCAATACATCTGTCAATAAACCGTTGATTTACTGCGATTGCTGCAATTCCGCTCGGCCCTGCTGTGCACTTCTGAGCACCAACGACTACTGCCTCTGCACCCCATTCTTCTGGATGGACCGGCAATCCACCTACGCTTGTGATTCCGTCGAGAATAAATGCTACACTGTGACGCTGACACATCTCGGCTAATTCTGCTGCATCTTGAGTTATACCCGATGAAGTTTCATTGTGACAGATTGCTAGAGCCTCCCAGTTTCCTCTTGCAAGTTGTTCTTCGATTTCACCAAAATCGAACGCTCTCCCCCATTCATATTTCAGGTGCTTTACGTTACAGAACCTTGCGCCCATCTCCGCAACTCTTTCCCCGAATTTGCCATTTGTTGGAACCAGTACTCGGTCGTTAGGTCTGAAGCGGTTAGCCATCACCATCTCCATTGCAGCAGTTCCAGAACCTGATACTGTGATGACCTTGTAGCCATCATCCCCTGCCCAAGATTCATTTTTCCTCTTATCAGAGGATGGGCTCAAATTGAAAGCATATCTCAATCCACTGTTCAGCCTAGCCATAATGTCTCGAAATTCACTACCCCTTGCGGTTATGGCAGGTGTAGATAGAGCCTCTAAACAGGCAGAATTCATTCTTACCGGTCCGGGAACTAGGAAGCAGTCTCCATCGTGGCTCATGTATGTGGCTGTGCGCGCCCAGTTCAATAACTGCACTACCAACCGTGTTTGTCAAGAACCTAGTCTGCTTGGGATAAGTCATGCTGACAGTGGGCGTTGCTATGTTGCAAGGCGCACGCAATGAGCACATGTACTCGCTAAGAAAAGCTGCACAAAATCTCGACATGGAAATTTCAATACGAGAACTAAGGAAGTCAACCGATGTTGACGGTGTCGATGCGATAGTCCTTCCCGGCGGAGAATCGACTGCGATGAAAATCGCAAGTCGAACCGAAAACCTGTACAATGAGATTTGGGAAAGAGCCAAGGACGATTCTATTCCTATTCTCGGCACTTGTGCGGGTGCAATTTTACTATCTCAACAGGGATTAATCGAGACAGAGATTGAAAGGAATGCCTTTGGCAGGCAAAGAGACAGTTTTCAATCAGAGATTCGTGTTAGTGTCGGCAATAACGAGAAGTTTCAGGGTGTGTTCATTCGAGCTCCTCGATTCTTGAAAGGAAGTGCCCATCCAATAGCCTGGCTAAGTGATGAGGTAGTCGGTGTACTAGAAGGCAAAATTATGGCATTAACATTCCATCCTGAGTTGACAGAAGATTACCGATTCCATGAGTGGTTACTGTCAGAAGCAAACCACACAAATTGATCTCTGCAAACCGCTTACTTCAAACCAAAGATACAGGAGCGAATAATCGTGCAACTTCAGATGGCGACAGAGATTGCTCCCCCTGAACAGGGTGAAGCAGAAGGTTGCATCCAGTGTCAAATGGGAAGCAAACTAGTACTATTTGTCACAGGTAAATGTCACTGGGGTTGCGATTATTGCCCTCTATCTGACAATCGAAGAGAAACCCCAGACATGTTTGCTAATGAAAGGCGATGTTCTAATTTCGACGAGGTTATCGAAGAAGGAAAAGCAATGCGGGCAACTGGAACTGGAATTACTGGCGGAGACCCAATGCTAGACTTTGACAAAACTGTTCTAGCCATCAGAGAACTGAAGAAGGCATTTGGAAGTAACCATCACATTCACTGTTATACCTCGATTCCAATCAAACCAAACCAAGCAAAAGAACTCGGAAAGGCAGGACTCGACGAGTTGAGATTCCACTTACTCGACCTGAGTTTGGAGAGATATAGCGAATCGGTAAATGCAGCACATGAGGCAGGAATTACTGTTGGTATTGAGTTACCTGCTGAGCCTGACAAAGAAAAGAAACTAATGGATCTCTTGACGGAACTGAACGACTCAGTAGTTGAATTCCTAAACCTAAACGAGTTGGAGATTACTGTTGGGAATCAAGGAAATATGGATGTGAGAGGGTTCAACCTTGCTGGCGGAATTACCGCTGCTGCAGAAGGTTCTGCAGAGTTGGCAATCAAATTGAAAAAAGCAGCAGAGGGAATGAGTTTTCACGTCAAATTTTGTACTGCAAATTTCAAAGATGCGGGCCAATTAAGAAACAGGTTTAGACGCCGAGGAGAGGCTACCTTACGACCGTATGAGATATTGTCAGATGACGATACTGTACTCTTTGGAGCAATTCCTTGTACGCTTGAAGATGCATCTGATGATGTTAGAGAATTATCCGAAACGTTGGGCCTTATGGATGGCTGGATAAGATATGATGCATCTAGCCAACGAATCGAGATTCCACTTTCAGCAGCTGAAGAAGTTGCTGAACACCTCAATGTACCAGTTCAAATGATAGAGGTTCACCCAACTCATGAGAGATTGGAAGTCGGTGTAGTTCACCTCAACGAAGTTAGGTAAATGGTTTCAAACTGAGGTTTATACTAAGTAATTCTGACAACAACTCGATGGCAGTAGACGTTTTATGGTTCAAGAAGGACCTAAGGGTCAAAGACCATCATCCATTGATTGAGGCTGCAAAATCCTCTAACAATCTGTTGTGCTTATTCCTAGTTGAACCAGAGAGGCTTGAACTAGATGACACTGACCACATACACATCGAATGGGAATTAGATAATGCAGAAGAATTGGCAAAATCACTTTCCGCAATCGGCGGCCACCTTCACATTAAATTTGAAAATGCAATTAGGTCACTACAATCTATCCACGAGGAATTTAAAATTGGTAGAATCTTTTCACATCAAGAGACTGGAAACTCTTGGTCATATCAAAGAGATCTCCAAGTGAAAGAATGGTGTAATTTGAACAAAGTTGAATGGTTGGAGTTCCCAAGTAATGGAGTAATAAGAGGATTAACCGATAGAGACCTCTGGAAAAAGAAACGCGACTCTAGAATGAGAATTGAACTCCTAGAACCTCCGAATCTAGAGAGCAGGTCTGTTCCAAATTCAGACACATTCGACCGAACATCGATCGGATTGAATCCCAGAAAACTTTCGTATCGCCGAGAAGCAGGAGAAAGTGCCGCTGCAATTCGTTTAGAGGAGTTTCTTAATCACGAAGCAAAAAATTTCCAATGGGGTATTTCCAGTCCTGTAAATGCAGTGAAATTCGGTTCAGGCCTATCTCCATATCTCACCGTGGGCGCAATCTCAATGCGCAGGGTCGTCCAAACAACAAACGATAGAATCCACGAAATTAGGACTAAACCAGATATTGTTGACGATACAAAAATGTGGTTGAGAAGTCTGTCTTCTTTCAGAAAAAGATTGGCTTGGAGATGTCATTTCATTCAAAAATTAGAGATGGAATCAGACCTGGACCTAGTCGCTCAGAACAAAATAATCGACTCGAATTTGAACCGAGTAATGGATGAAGAGAGGTTCATAAGATGGAAAAATGGGACAACAGGATGGCCATTCCTTGATGCTTGTATGCGACAATTGGCTAGCACAGGATGGATAAATTTCCGAATGCGAGCAATGATAATGTCTGCTGCATCATACAATCTTTGGCTCCCCTGGAGAGAGACTGGATGCCATCTAGCAAAGCAATTCATCGACTATGAACCAGGAATACATTGGTCTCAAGTTGGAATGCAATCGGGAACAACAGGAATAAACACGATTAGAGCGTACTCAATGACAAAACAAGGTAAGGACCAAGACCCCGAAGGAGATTATATTCGAAAATGGATTCCTGAACTCTCAATGATTCCAACGAAATATATTCACGAACCTTGGAAAATGCCGATTGAAGTTCAAGAGAACGTTTCCTGTCTAATAGACACGCACTATCCTTCACCGATTGTCGATGAAGTCACAAGTAGAAAAGAAGGTGTGAAGAGAAGTTATGCTGCTAGGTCTACAAAGGAATCTAGAACTCAAAGCAAACTAGTGTTGCAAAAGCACGGTAGTAGGACTAGGCCTAGAAAGAGAAAGACGAAGAAAGACAAGTCAGTGCAACAAAAGTTGTTCTGAAGTCACTGGTCAGAAGCTACTACTACTCTCGCTGGAATCAATACCCTGTCCTTGTACATGTATCCAGCTTCCAACTCATCGATGACTTGGTTTGCTGGGAAGTCGTCAGATGGAGGGAGTGCGGTAATCGCTTCCATCTTTGTTGGGTCGAATTTTTGCCCCTTTGCCTCGATTTTTGCAACACCATCTCCAGATAACTCTGACCACATCTTTGAGCGTATCAGGCTTAATCCTTCATCTTCATTTACAGACAATGCCCTATCGATGTCGCCGAGGACACCAAGCATCTTGCGAGCCATACCCATGCCACCATATTGGATAGCAGTAGCCTTTTCAGACATTAGACGCTTCCTAACATTTTGAATCTCAGCATCACGGTATGTGATTTCTTTTTCTGCTGCTTCAGCTCTCTGAATTGCTTCGGTAAGTGGGTCGACTTCTTCGACCACCTCGACTTCTTCAACCTCTGCTTCGACGCTTTGTTCGACAACAGGATCTGAACCATCTACAACTACCTCGTCGTCTTCCATGACCCTGCGACTATGAGGTCATTTTTCAATTTCACGAATCCAAGAGATTTCCGAGGTTCCAATCGCCGTGACCCCAAAGTTGAGCATCAAGGTGCTCCCTGCCAAGAATCTGAACATATCCTTTGACGTTTACAGCATGGTGCAGAGTTCTTGAGTTCCTGTCATGAGCCTCAAATGTAGGAATGATTCTAGGGTCCTTCTTTTCATCTAGAGTTTCACCCATCTCCTTCCTTCTATTCATCCAATCTTCGCATACTTTCTCTGCAAACTCTGACTCACCCATTTGTGAGAGATTTGTACGCAATTCATCCCAGACCTCTAGAGAGTACATGTCATCAACATGCTCTAACTCTCTTCCAATTGCATTTTCAATGTAGAGGAAGCATCGACCTTCCCATGCTTCCCAATGACCAATACTAGACCATTCGACAAGCTTCAACAGAGCATCATATGCAGAATTTTCATACAACACAGAACGTGTTGAACCATCTCCGGAAATATTGTCGGCTAAATCTAGAAATTCGGCTTCACAATCAATGTCGAAATCGCGTCCCAATTTCCCATCTGCATTGGGTCTTAGGCCTCTTAGTGAACTTGATTCCATCCCTGAAACAAGTTGCTGCCATTCCATATCAAGAATAGAATTCAAAGCCGAACCGTCCACTAGGTGTAGACGCATCTCTATTCCCATGTATAATGCCAAACTGATTTCACTCATCAGTGCATCGGGATTTGGTTTGTTTCAACACAATGTAGGAAACATCTCTCGAAGAACGCTGGCAAGTGTTCTATCATCTCATCTTCATCAGACTTGAAGCCAAGTGTGCACTTTCCAACTTGTCGTTTTGACATGTCTCCAATCAAGCCAGGATTGTAGTATACCGGGAGGACATAAATCCCTACATGCTTACGTTGAACTTTGATCCCAATGAAGGGTCTATTGGTTGGAGTAAACAATCGATAATAGCCATCATCATCGCATTTAACTTTCATGAAGGGCTCATATTTTGCTAGAATTCCTCTTAGTTTGAAGAAGAGTACCGTGTAGTCTGCATTCTTCATGTACTGCGCCAATGCGTGATAGCATTCAAGAGTAACCATCAGTCCGTAGCGAATAGGAGGGTTTGATGTGGCTACTATCAAAGAGCAAATTCAAGCCCTTTACGATGAGATAAATAAAACTCAGAAAAATAAGGCAACAAATGCCCACATCGGTAAACTGAAGGCAAAGATTGCACAATTAAAACTCAAGGAAGAAAAGGCTGCAGCATCGGCAAAAGCTGCAGGTCCTGCTAAAGGTTTCGAGGTCAAAAAATCAGGAGACGCCTCTGTTGCCTTAGTAGGATTCCCGTCTGTAGGTAAGTCTACTCTAATCACCAAAGTAACTGATGCAAAATCAGAAGCTGGTAATTTTGCATTTACAACCCTAACATGTATCCCCGGTCTGATGGAGCATAGAGG
>CEUV01121794.1_pt1 | contig 24414 bp, 14 predicted proteins | sample 356401 | NCBI WGS metagenome assembly CEUV01 (sample SAMEA2622710, study PRJEB7988) | marine metagenome | isolation source: saline water (ENVO:00002010), including
CCGGAAGACCGAAATCGGTGCTCGCGAAATCCGGATCACCGCCAGTAGCACCAGTAAAAGCACCTGTGTAATCGCCCCAATCAGCCTTACCGGTACCGGAACCGACGGAGCGATACGTCATGCGCACCGGCGACCCCGCGCGCTCCTCGAGCTTGTCCATCGCCCACCGAAACAACTTGGACGGGTTCGTCGTTCCGGATCCATGAATCTGGATAATTTTCACTTGGTTCTGCGTCCGTCTCCGTCGCCTCGACCGCGGTCATCGGCGCCGTCACCACCGCCAACGCCGCGACCGTCGCCACGAGTAATCCTCCTCCCCGGCGGCGGCGCGTCGTCGTCATCGTCCCTCGTCGTTCCATCGTCATCGCGCGCGTCGTCTCGGCGCGTAAATCTCTCTCGGTGATGAACGGTGCGTGAAAACTCCGTTCGGTCGTTCGATCTCGGTCTCACCGGTGCACGCGGTGCCGAGATGTGACGTCGAGCGACGCGCGATGCGTCGCCGTCCCCTCGCGAAAAAGTGCTCGAGGGGGTGAGGGGTGGTGGAGGGTTTAGGCGGCGGCGGGGAGCGACGGGCGCGGGCGCGCGGAACGGTGGAACGGTGGAACGTGGAAGGGTGGAGTGGTGATGGGTGCACGCGCTAGGCGAAATCGCGGAATCGGGCGTTGAACGAGGCGAAATTGAGATCGGACGCGAGGCGTCTGTGACCTCGCGAGGAGGGGGCGGCGACGCGCGGCGAGGCGAACGCGGAGGCGGAGGAGAATCCGACGCTCGGGCGTTGGCCGGTGATGGCGGCGAGTTTGGTGATGCACACGTCGCGACATCGGTCGATGAGGGCGCGGGTGGTGGATTTGTCCATGTCTCGACGGGCGCGGAGGATGGCGGCGACGACGTCGAGGCCGGCTTCGGGCCAGTTGCCGAGAAGGAGGCCGTATTCGCGGACAAAGGCGTCGGAGTCTGCGGCGGAGACGAGGGCTCGGAGGTTTCGAAGCCTGGCGATTCGACCGAGGGCTTTGTTTTCGCCCATGCGAATGGTCATGGACTCCAAGAGGGCGTTTTCGTCCGCCTCGAGACGCGACGCCGTGTGCGGCGCGACGGCGGAGACGTGCCTGGTGAAGACGTCAAAGAGGAGTTCGATCAAGTGTTCGAAGAGCGTCTCCGTGACCGAACCGGACACGTCCGCGGATAACCAAGTCTCGATGTCGTCCAGATAATCTTCGACCGTCGCCAACAAGGTGATCATCGATTCGCCCTGGGCCCACTGTCCGTCCGGGTTGGGCGCGTAAAATGTCTTGAACACCGCCGCCAAGCCGGGGTCCTCAAACACTCGATGCGAAATCATCACCCGTGCGTCGGCGTGTATCTTCGCGAATGATTGCGCGACAACCTCAAACTTGCGCGCCAAAACCTCATCCTTGGCGCCGAGAGCGTCGAGAACAGTCTTTTGCGTCTGCAGAGCCAAGTTTTGACAACGCCGCGTGTCATTCACGCCCGCGACGAGCGTCTCGAACGGGACCTCTGGAGCGTCGTACGACGTCGTCTCGCGGCCAGAGCGCGAGTGTGGTCTCACCGGTGACATCATGACGGACATTCCGAGTCTCTCCGCGAGCGCGCTCGCGTAATCACCTATCATCTCGGCGGCGACCCCGCCGCACTGACGCACGAACACGCTCGAGCGCGTGTTGATGGCTATCACCATTTGATCAGCCACGAGACGAAAGAATTCCATATCACTGGGCGTCCAAATCTTACCCGAGCCGTCCTCTTTCGGTGGCCTGGAGACGGCGATTCGACACAGGTTATGCATCCAATTCGATACGGTGACTCTCAGTCTGTCGCAGTACGTCTCTATGACTGTGGACAAACCCACCGGGAATGGCAAGGGCGGTGTCTCCGTTTCATTGACCGTCTCGAGGGGTTCACTGTCATTCTGCTCCACATCGTCCGTCGTTTCTATGTCTAATCCTAGAGATTGAATGGCGTTGAAATAATGCTCGGACCATTCGACAGTCGCCACCATGTCTCCGTTTGAAGTACTCTCGCTCGAGCTCAGACGAACGAGCAAATCACATATACCCGCGTGAAACGTCGGTGCGACAACCACGTCGAACACTCGCCACTCTGGTGGAAACGCTGGAATGGTGTAATCGTACATATCAGCCAACGAAACCAAACTCTTGTCGAGAGCACTGAGAACGTGCTCTATGCTCTCCTTCTCATCTAATCCCGTGAAACCTTCGGCGATGAGCGCCAGTCGAGCCTCAACGGCGCTCGATAGTTCTGCAAATACTTTTGTCTTCCATCGCTTCGGTTCGGGCGGTGCTACGTTGATGACTTTATTGGTCACCACGTCTATTTCCGGCTCGAACGCCACCGCGTCACGCTCAAACTCTTCATCAAGCACCTCTTGTTCCGCGACGACGCGCACGGCTCTGACTAAATCCCGTGACCCGGGCTCTCCCGCTAATATACTCTGCCGCACGCTGTTCCACATGATCGCCTCAAACGTCATCCACGCGGCGTCAACCCTTTCAAATTCTTCGTCGTCAAAGACGCCTCGTTTCCTTTGTCCCACCCTCGCCAACGCCGCGCGAATCGCGCACAGATCCACGTCCAGCGTCGTCAACGTCTCCCACGTCGCAAACAATTTCGTCTTATCTCGCTCCAAGGTCTCGATCGCTCGCGTCGCTCGAGCGCCCGGCTCGGACGCCTCTCTCGCGTCTCGTAACAACTTTTCGAGCTCGGACAACCCAGCCGTTTCCGGATCGTCTTTCCGCCTCGCGAACATCGACGAGAGCTCCTCGACGCGCGCGCGCGTCTCCTCCGCCATGCGCTTGAGCGCTCGCGCCGCCTCCACGCCGTCGTCGATGATTTTCATCTTCGCCTTGACCACCTCGACCGCTCGCCGCGTGTCGACATCCTCGACGCGCGCGGCGTCGTCCGGGCGCATGACGACCGACGTCGACGTCTCACGCGATGACCATTCCCTTCGCCGGTCCGACGCGTCGTCTCGGCGTCTCTCGCGCGCGTCGTCGACGACACGGCGCGGAGCGCGACGGTGTGCGGATTGAGCCGTTCGCGTCCTCAGAGTTGCGCGCAAGCGGTGCGCCACGGCACGGTCGTTCGGACGTCTCGGCGGACGCCCGGAGGAGACACGCACGCGACGCGTCCGTCGCGCGCGTCGTCGGCGTCGGCGCGGTCGACGTCCGCGCGCGCTGGCGCCGGCGCTCGCGAGCGCGCGCGGGTGAGCCTCCAGCGCATTCATGTTGTCGTCGACGCTCGCGTCGGCGAGAGCGGCGCCCGAGCCGAGATACGCGGTCACGACGCGGAGGAGTCTGTTTGCGTGCGGTGTGCGCCTCGACGGCGTGCGATGCCGGGTTCGCCGTGCGCCGAGCGGTCCGGGAAGACGAGGCGGTTTGAGCGTCTCTGGATCTTTCGCGAGCGACGACGGCGGGAACGGCGATGAGGGCGCGCGATCGAACGAAGAGGCGTCGACGGGGTCGAGTGCGTCCACGCCGTCGTCAAACGATGATTCGTCGACGTCGGACGCGTCGACGAGGACGAGTTCTCGAGGGGAGGACGCGAACGTCTCGGAGTCCTCGGCGGTGAGCGCGGAGCGTCGAGAAGGCGCCGGCGCGTCCACGTCGAGCGCGCAGGAAGCGGAGTCGGGCGATGATGCGAAGCGCGAGACGGTCGACGCGAAGGGATCGTCGAAGATGATTCTCGATAGTGGGAAGGCTGTGATAGGGAAGGACGGAGACGGACCGAGCGGCACGGTGAGACTTCGGCGCCAGCCGAAGGCGGAGCCTCCCGGCATGACGAGCGGTACGATACGTAAGAAGGTTGAGCCGAGTCGCGGCGCGGGTCCGAAGCGGTCGTACGCGCAGAAGGCGTTACGGAAAGTCCGTCAAGACGCGGCGGACGTGTTGGATAACATTCGAACGAGTCGCGTTCAGACAGCGTCGACGACGACTTCGGGCAAGGATGGCGTCGATCAGGCCGCTGTTGAAGTCGCGAGTGAAGCCATGGCGTTGGCTAAAGTGACAGCAGATGCGTTGCGCGGCACGGGGCCGATTACGTTGGACGAATGGAGCGCGGCGATGTCGACGGCATTGTCCGCCGTGTGGCGCGAATTGCTGTATCGTTGGAGCTCAAAATTGAAACGATCTGCTCAGTGGGTGTTAGCGATCTCCGCGGTCATGTCCGCAGCGTTTCATTACATCGTCGGGCCCGCTTTCGTGAGTCCTCGGTTACCGATGATCGGCGACCTGGCGAGCTCGGCGATTGGACGTCCGGTGCGGGTGGGAAGGTGCAAGAGTCTTTCATTCATGGGTGTCTTGGGTTTCGGTAAATTTCTCGAGGTTGGCCCAGTCGTGCTCGGCCCCGCCGAGACTGAAAAGAGCATCGTGGAGGTAGACTCGGTGAAAATTTCGTATAACATTCTGCGCTCTATCTTGCGACGCAAATTGGTGACAGAGGTGCGCCTCGATGGTGTCAACGCGACGCTTCGACAGTGCGCCAACAATTCATGGTTCGGGTACCCAGAAGATACGAAACCTTTAAGTTCACGACCCGTTTTGAATCTTGCACCGAGCACGGGACTGAACAAAAAGAAGCAAAGCGCGCCTTCTGTTGAGTTGCGCGTCGTTAGACTTGAACGTGGGAACGCGAAATTACACATTGTCGGCGACTCTGAACCTCGGAGTCTGAGGAATCTCCACGGAAAAGCCGTGATTAACCACGTGGGAAAAGTTGACATAGATTTGACGATGGCGCCAGAGACGAGGGAAACGCCTCCGACCAAACGTCCGACGACTATGCTTGCGCCGGATCCGGTGCGCAATTTGCGCATGGGGCAAACCTCTGCGGAACGCAAATCATTAGAGTCCGAAATGCAGCGGGGCACGAACGGAGGTCAGATTCGCGTCTTTGCATCGATCTCGCCTCCGGCGCAACGAAGTTTCCGCGCGAAACAGTACCCCGATCTCAAGGTTCGTGCGCAGCTCAACAACGCGAGTGCGTCAGTGCTCGAGCGCGTCATTCCGTCCCTTCCAATCGACATTCGAGGAGGTCGCTTGGATGGAGAAGTTCGTCTCACGTGTAACAGCCCGGCGACGTGGACGTTTCCGGACTTTGGAGGTCAACTGAAGGGTAAACAGCTGTGGTTCCACTTCTTCGACTCGACGGATGACTTTGCGGATACCGACGTCGATTTAGTCTTCGAAGGCCAGCGAATGTACATTCACGGCGGTGAAGGTCACTTTGGACACATTCCTCTCACCGTGACTGGCGATTTAGACTTGAACTCCACCGCCGGAGAGTATCGACTCAGCGCACAAGTGAGTCCGGTCGAAGTGAACAATTTACGCGAAACGTTGGGCGTGCGTCCGTTGCCGCGCCCGGTGGCGGGGAGCGTCAAAGGATTCTTGTATTGTTCGGGTCCTCTCGAGTCCCCGGTGTTCACGGGCAGAGCCGAGACGACGGAACCGACGACAGAGGATATCAAGAAGCAAAATCCGGGAACCGAAGCCGCGTGGGCCGAGGAGTCGATCGTCACAGCGGAGAGCGAAGGGGCGGTGGGCGCGTACGATCGCGTGCCGTTCAAGTCGGCGAACGCCGTGTTCAGCGCTGAGATCAAGAAAGGTGTCTTTTCTTTACACAGCGCTGAAGCGGTGCCCGTCGATGGTGGTAAATTACGCGGATCCGGTAAGATTTCCATCAAGCCGGACGCCCTGTACGATCCCGAGGCGCTCGACGTCGAGGGGAGCGGCGTCGATCTCAATTTTTTGAAGATAGCGAAGAGATTCTCTCGTGACGAGGCGCCACCTTGGCTCGATCGTCTCTGTCCGTCGTCGCCGGCGAATGTCGCGGGAACGTTCGTAGGCGCGCTCTCCGAACCGGTGCTCAAGGCGAACTGGACATTCGAGGACGACGAGTACAAGGGACAGGTCACCATTACGCGCGACGGCGTGACGACGAACGTCGAGTCGCCCGAGATTGAGATGAAGGCGTCCGTCGCGACGCAGTTTCAGCCTCTTCTCGAACAGTTGAAGGCCGTCACCGTGGAAGAGGCGATCGCGCTCGGTAAACCTAAGGTCACGGATGCCGAGGCTGACGTTTTACTGAACGGAGCCGACGTCGCTGCGTGGATCACGCCCGAAGAGGCGACGGACACGCCTGACCGCGTGCGTCTTCGATTGGGTGGGCGCGCCCGTGTTAAGGGAAAGTTTTCCGCTCCCAGAGACAGCAACGACGAAGAGATCGAAGATGCGTTACCATCTTTTTCGGGTCAAATGCAGTTGGACAACTTGCGCTTGAACAAGTTGGAATTCGCGCCGAAGATGAGCGGTAAACTCGCCGTTTCCGAATCCGGTTTGAAATTACGCGCCAAGAATCGATCCGATGAATTGCTCGAAACTTCCGTGGAAAACGGTGGCAAGTCCGCGATTAACATTCGACGAAACAATCTCAAAATCTTCGCGGATGTTGACGACTACGCCGGTAGTTTGGACGTCGCCGGTTTACTCCTGGACGACTTGGAAATCGCGTCGTTGCGCGGTAAAGTCGAAGCGGCGAGCGCGAGGATTGATTTACGCGAAAGAGTCGGTGAAGGTAGCGTGCAGGTGAAGCAACCCAGATTGAGCGGTATCTCTGGTGATTTGTTAGAGGCGGACGCGTCTTGGGCGGATCGCATCGTGAGTCTCGAACGCGCGACGTTGAAGCAGTCCAAGTCGCAATACGACGCCGACGGCGACTACGCGTTGCACGATGAAATTTGGGACTCGCTTCCGGGACCGCGCGTAGTGGCCGAAGAGGTCGAAGCCGTCGAGACAGAGGCGGAGGAAAAGTCAACGACCGATGCCGTCGTCGCCGACGTTCCAGAGGAACCAGTCGTCGCCCAACCGGTCGAAGTTTTGCCTCACGAGGAACCGCCGACGGAAGTCGCCGAACACAAGTTGTGGAAGCGATTGCGCGTCCGCCGTCCGGCGTTCGTCAATAACGTCACCAATCGAGTGAAGCAATTGGCACGAAACGTCGGTACCAAACGATCCTCGAGCAAGCGCGAGGTTATCGAGGAAGTGAAACCACAGATTCCCGCGCCGACGCAGAATGAAAGCTCTGTGGTGGTCGACCCGATGGATCATCAGAAACCAATGGTTGACGAAGAACTCAACGAGCCAAAGCCTATGGAAGTCACAGACGTAACGCATCCATCCGAAGAAGCGGTCGACTCACTGGTTGAAGACGAGGAAGCGCCGACGGTTGACGAAGCCACCGAGACACCGAAAGAGGACGAAGCGTCGCTCGATCCGGTGATGGCAACCGTCGAGAAATCATCCGAGCTCGCTCCGAAAGCGAAACCGAGTGCCGCAGCGAAAACGATCAAATCGGTTCTCCGTTCGGCTCGCAACGTGGTCAAGCCCATCAGAGTCAACGACAAGGATAAAATCGACAAACCTCGCGTCGAGTTGCAGTCGTACGCGACGGAGTTCAATTCGGACGTCTCCGGCACTTGGCGTTTCCGACTCGCCGTTCCTCAGGCTGACATTGAAGAGATGCTACCAGTGCTGCGTCTATTAACCGACATCAGAAAAGGCGCGACGCCGGAAGAGTACGGACGGGCGAAGCAAGCGTTCCTTGAGGGAGTAGAGAAGACGGGTCATGCCATCGTCGACTTGGCGAGACAAGTCGATGACGTGAGCATCAAGCAGAAGAGCGAGCCCATCGCCGAGAGCGATGCCTCTACCGAAGAAAGCGAACAGGTAAAAACGTTGCCCGGGTTGCAAGACTTGAAGGGTGGCTGGCACGGCGTCATTCAGGCGACCGGGGGTGGTAAAACCATGACAGATGACGAAAGCGCGTTGAACCAGACAGAGACTGTTTTGTTCGACGTCGCAGGAAACGACTGGCAGTGGGGACCGTACCAGGTCGAGCGCGTTCAAGCGCAAGGCGAAACCAATTCCAGCGAAGGATTGAAACTGAAAAACTTACAAGTTTCGTCTGACGCGGCGAGTCTTTCCGTGTCGGGTGCCCTCGGCGGTCCCAGTCAGGATGCGACGTTCTCGGTCCGAGATTTCCCGGCGCCGCTACTCGGCGCTTTCGTCGGACCGATGTTGCCGGACCAGGACATGAGCGATTTCCCGAAAGTCGACGGCGACCTCCTCGTGCAAGGACATCTCGGCGGTTCGGTAACTTCTCCCGAGGGCGAGTTCCTCATGCATCTCAGAGACGGCAAAATTGGCAACGTCAAACTCAAGAATGCCGAATTGAACGCGGAATTGAACGAGGCGAGACGTGCCGAATTCGAAGGCGAAGCCGTGCCGGCCGTCGGATCCGGAATATTCAGAATCGCTGGCGCCGTACCTCTTCCCGAGGCGATCGATCAGTCCCTCGCCGTCGATTGGAGAGTGCGAGAGCACGGCGTGACACTCCTCACGGCGTTCGTCCCGGAGATCGCGGAATGGCAAAGCGGCGCCGCGGATCTCTCGCTCCACGTTCGCGGCACCCCCGCGGCTCCTGTGTTCGACGGCGTGATGGATGTCAGAAAGGCTCGAATCTTATCGCCGTTGCTCGCTCGACCAATTTACCCCGTCAACGCCACCGTGCGCGTACAACGCAACACGCTCTACGCCGACGACATCGAGGCGAAGAGCGGCAAGGGTGTCGTCAAAATCAAGGGCGCGATGCCGCTGCTGAAACCCAACCGCAGCGCCGGCGGAGAGACGTGGGAAGGCCTCGTCGCGCGCGCCGACACACAGGGCGGCGTGAAGATTAAGATTGACGGTCTTGACGTTCGCGCGAGAAACGTGTACAGCGGTCAGTTGAACGCGGGCATGGTGGCCAAGGGAACCGTCACCGCGCCGGAACTGAGCGGCGACGTGCGATTCTCTCGAGGTACAGCGTTCGTCCAACAGCAAGCACCCCCGGTCGACGATCTCGGTCAACAAGGGAAGCCCGGCGTGCTCTCGGGCGAGCGCGACTCTCGCGGCGTCCTCGCCGGGATTTTAGAACGCGCCGCGCGCGCCAATGATCCAAATCACGGAGAATCCGAAGCCCTCGTGGAGAACGAGCTCATGAACGAGAGAAACCTCGAAAAACTGCAAAACTTGCGTTTGAAGGGTCTTCATCTCGTCGTGGGTCCCGAAATGTCGGTGGTGTATCCATTCGTACTCAATTTCGGGGTGAGCGGCGAACTCACCCTCGATGGCCCCGTCGATCCCGGCGCGCTTCGACCGAGTGGTTTACTGCAATTCGATCGCGGTGACGTCAACCTGGTGGCGACGCAGGTCAGACTCGATCGTGATCACCCCAATCGCGTCGTCTTCTCCCCCGAACAAGGTCTCGATCCGTACGTTGACATTTCCTTTCTCGGGACGGATATTCGCGCGTTGATTCAAGGTCCGGCGTCTCGGTGGACGGATAATCTCACTCTCACCTCCTCGGCACAGACCACGCCGGGCGAGGGCGACGCCGCGCTCTCTCCAAGCGAAGCTGCGCGAATTTTCGAGGGTCAGCTCGTGGAGTCTCTGCTCGAACAAGATGGTAAAATCGCATTCAGCAACTTGGCGTCGACGACGTTGGCGTCGCTCATGCCGAAGATTGAAGCCGGCGGTAACGTCGGCAAGGCGAGATGGCGATTGACTGCGGCGCCATCGCTTCCTGGTTTACTCTCCCTCGATCCAGATTTAGATCCATTCAGCAACACCGGTTCGTTCAGTCTCGGTTCCGAGGCTGAGATCGCGTTCGGTGACTCTTTACAGGCGACGCTCAGTCGAAACCTCGACGCCGACGAGATGCGCACGGAATTGTCGCTCGTGTACAAACTCACGAGTAAATTGCGTTTACAGCTCAAGAGTCTGTCGGCATCAGCGACGAGAGTGATGTTCGAATTCAGCACGAAAGATTAGACATTCTTTGTACATTAGATTTACCGCATTCGCACTACTTCTAGACTATTCGTTTGAGCTCGCCACGACAAGGCGTCGAACTCTCGCGTCTCGCATCCACATCGAATCCCCCAAGAGCGCGCCGTTGGGTCCGTACACGTGCGGACACGTCGTGGAAGACTCATCGAAGGTGCGATTCACGGCGTCCACGACGCCTCGCGCGGCGTTTTCGGGAGTTTGCATGAGACCGAGACACGCGCCGCCGACGCGCAGGAGCGTTTGCAGCGCCGTGGGCCACTCTCTGGTGAGACGCGTGTCCACGAGACCTGGATCCACCAACACCGCCTGCACGCGCCCACCGGTGGTTTTCAACCATTCCTCGTGTTTTGCCGCCGCGTAAGCGCTGATCGCCACCTTGCTCCACGTATAATCGATCGCCGGATTGTATCGTCCATTTGACGCGTCGGCGGCGCTCGTCGACACCCACTCTTCAAACGCATCGACACCCAATCGACGCGCCGTCTCGCACTGATGCACGAACGATCCCACGAAAACGACACGTGCGTGTGCCTCTTCCTTCAAATCCATCATCATCTCGCGCACCAACGCCTCCGTCAAGCGCGCGCAGTGATGAAAATTCACCGTCGCCGTTCGACTCGACTCTCCGAGCGTCGAAAACGCCGCCGCGCAGTGCACGATCACGCGCACGTCCATCCCGCGTCGACGCAACGCGCGCAATGAAAACGCATCGATGTCCTTCTGGCGCTCTAAACACAACGGTCCGACCAATTCCACGCGACAATTCGCCCGCGCGCGTCGACACGCGCTCGCGAACGCGGCGGCGGCGTCGAAACCTCCCAACCTATACGGCACCACCAACGCGTACCCCTCTCGCACTAAACGCATCGCCGTCGCGCGCCCGAGACCCGAACTCCATCCCGTGACGAGCGCGCTCGCGTCCACCGCGTCATCCCGGCTCGCCGCGCGTCTCGTCGCCGCGTCGTCGCCGTCGCCGTCGCCGTCCCGTCGCCGTCGCCGTCGCCGACCGTCCCCGCCCGCTCGTCTCGCGCGCACCACCGTTCGCACCAGCGTCACCGTCCAATCGATGAGCACCAGCACCACGCGCGCCCGCCACATGACGGTCGGCGTCCACGTCGTCACGTCGTCGCCCTCGCCCTCGTCGTCGTCGTCACCCGCGTCATCGAATCGCTCCTCTTCGCGCGTCGTCTCGCGCCTCCATCCCTCGTCTCGCGCGCCTCGTCGACGCACGCGCGCGCTCGTCGCCCTCTCCCTCGCCCTCGCCACCCTCTCCCGCCCGCGCGCGCGAAGCGCGAGCGTCCCGGACGCATCGTCCGAGCGCATGGCTGTGCGGTGACGTCTCTCGCGTCCCTCGCGTCAGTTTTCGTCGCGTCGACGCCGTCGCCGTCGCGCGCGCGAGCGTCGAGCGCGCGCGCATGCTCAGTAAAATCGTCGCGCGCGCCGCGCGCGCGTGTCCGTCCACCAAGGCGCGCGCGCGCGCGGGGCAGGTTCGACCGTCCCCGAGCGTCCCGGCCGCCGCGCGCGCGCCGACGCCGAGATTCGCGCGCGCGGCGACGACGACGACGAGGACGACGACGAGGACGACGACGCAGACGCGGTCCGCGTCCGCGGACGCCGACGCCCGAGTCTCGAACGCGAAGCCGACGCGACGGAAACGCGTGTTGAGCGGGGTGCAACCCACGGGGTCGATCCACCTGGGGAACTATTTCGGCGCCATTCGAAATTACGTGAAATTGCAGGATGATTTCGACGCGTTTTACTGCGTGGTTGATTTACACGCCATCACGGCCGGTGGACACGATCCCGCGAGTCTTGAGGCGTCGACGAGGACGAGCGCGGCGATTTATTTAGCCGCCGGGGTGGACCCGGACAAGGCGAACGTCTTCGTGCAGAGTCACGTGCCGGCGCACAGCGAGTTGTGTTGGTTGTTGAATTGCGTCGCCCCGATCGGGTGGTTGGAGAAGATGATTCAGTTCAAGGAAAAGGCGAGAAAGGCTGGGGAGGAGGTGAGCGTGGGATTGTTGGATTATCCCGTGCTCATGGCGGCGGATATTTTATTGTACAAGGCGGATGTGGTGCCGGTGGGGGAGGATCAGAGGCAACACTTGGAGCTCACGAGAGACATCGCGGGACGAGTGAATTCGTTATACGGTGGGAAGAAGTGGAAGAAGCGTAAGGGTAAGGCGCCGAGCGGTCGTAACCGAGGCGGTGACGTGTTGTTGGTGCCGGAGGCGTTTACGCCCAAGGAGGGCGGACGCGTCATGTCGCTGACGGACGGGGCGTCCAAGATGAGCAAGTCGAATCCGGCGGAGGGATCTAGGATCAACGTGTTGGACACCCCGGATGAGATCGCGAAGAAGATCAAGAGGTGTAAGACGGACGCGTTTGAGGGCTTGGAATTCGGTAACCCGGAAAGACCGGAATCGAACAACCTTCTCACCATGTACCAACTCTGCACCGGGCTGTCGCAAGAGGAAGTCCTCGCCGAGTGCGGATCGATGCGTTGGGGCGATTTCAAGCCTCGACTCACGGACGCTGTCATCGATCACTTGTCGCCGATTCAAGGTCGGTACAAGGAAATTATGGATGAGCCGGGGTACTTGGACGGCGTCTTGAAGCGAGGCGCCGACAACGCAAACGAAGTCGCCAACTTGACGCTTCGCGACGTGCGCGACGCTCTGGGATTCGTTCAGTATTGAATTTGATGAAATAAAAACAATCGCAAAGTATTCATTAAACGCGTGTCGTCGTCCACTCTAAAGTTCCTCGCGCGTCGGTGCCTCGGTCGGTTGTTCGGCGTCTTCGTCGTCCTCTTCGCCGACCTCGGCGAGGATTTCATCCAGGCTCGGAATCACCGTCGCGTTCGTCGCGTTGACGTCTTCCTGCGCCGTCGTGTTCTGTTCCACGAGCGGCGTCTCCGTTCCGTTTGTCGCGTTCGCGGTGAGATTACCCGTGGCGTTCGCGCCGCCGCCCAAACTCTTCGGTCCATCCTTGAGGTTGAACAAGTCCAGGATGGAATCGTGCGCCCTGTTCAGATTGGCCACCGCCCCGCCAGTCTCCGGCGCGACGCTGTATAATCCGTACACCACCGCACTTCCTATGGTCAAACCGACGAAGCGCTGCACCAAACCAATCTTTTTCGCGTGTTTATCAAACGCGAAGAGCGGAGAGAAAATCTCGTTGATTGGAATCTCGTCGTCCGTCAGGTTGGGCAAGATCCAAAAGTGTTCGCCGGACACGATCCACACCGCGACGAACACGACCGTCCTCACCGTGAAGACAACCGCGAACGTTCCCAGAATGGCTAAACACACGTACAGGATCACCTTTTTAAACCAAATCGGCGCCAACGGGAACAAACACATCGCCACCACGAAGAGCGCGAACAACCCGCTCAACATCACGCTCGTCCAGCTCATCGGCGGTTGATACGTCCACGCATAGAACGCATCCTTCACGAACGTCTGATCGCGCGTGCGCATGAGATAATGCGGAAACTTGACCAATTTCACCCGTCCCTTTCTCGCGTGTTTAATCTCTCGCTCGCACCGAATCAGATATCCTCTCTGCAACAACACCTGTCCGATGTGACGCACGCGATCCTCCGTCACCCGCGCCTTTCGCTCCGGATCCTTCTCGCACGCCTCTCGCTCCTTCCCATCGATCATCGCGTGCTCATCGAGGACGTCATCGCGTTCGCCCAGCGCGGCGAAGAAATCTTTCCCACGGATGAAATCGACCCGATTGTCCCCGAGCTTGGCGCTTCGCGTCTCCGGTCCCTCCTTTCCTCGCAGCGCGTACGCCAGGTGTTCGATCTCCGCGTCTCGCCGCTCTTTGCGCGTGCCCGCCGTCGCGCTCATCGTTCGCGCGCGCCGAGATCTGAGGATGCGTTTCTTCGTCGAATCGCATCGAGGGCGTCAGAGCGTCGCGCGATGTCGTCCGCGATCGACGTCGCGGTGGACGCGCTCGAGCGATTGGAAGATTGCGGCGTCGTTGACGTCGCGAGCGTGGACGCGGACGCGTTGACGCGCGCGTGCGACGCGAGGACGGGCGACGTGACCGCCGCCGGCGCGAGGGCGTTGACGATTTGTGGACGCGCGTGCGCGGACGCGCTCGAGCGCGGAGGGTTCGGACGGAAGCGCGCGGTGCGTTGTCGTGAGGTGTTCGATCGGGCGAAGCGGGGGGAGGTCTCGGCGCGAGACGCGTGCGTGGACGCGCTGCGGAGATGCGCGACGACGCTGCAGCTCGAAGCGGTGGAGACGGCGACGCGAGAGCGCGAGGGAACCGTGCGTGGGGGCGCGGTGGGGAACGGTGACGCGCCGGCGGACGCGATGGAGGTGGATGAGACGTCGGAGCGCGCGACTCGCGCGTTGGAGCGTTTGCGGGCTGGGTGGTCGGGCGAGGACGGGACGTCGGCGGCGGAGGCGCTGCGCGCGGCGACGACGCGCGCGGAGGCTTTGTTGAAGGAATTGCCAGAGAATCACACGCACAAGGTGCTGAACGCGGCGAGTTGGACGAGCGAACAGCACGAGATGATCGAAGAGGTGGAGAAGGCGCTGCACGCCGAGTACAAGGCGAGACGGGAGATGGTGGTGAATCGGGCGCAGGTGACGACGACGTCGTTTTGTTACAGTCCGCGGCTGCACGCGCTCAAGGAGGTGCGCGAAGAGTTCGCGAGAAAGGTGGTGACCGATCTTCACGTCACGTCTGAGGTGACGATGGACGACGTGTGCGACGCTCGATACGCCGATTTAGCCATGGCGGGGATTAAAGTGAACGGCGGAAGCGAAGGGTTGCAGAGCGCGGTGAAAAAGGTCATCATGGGCGCCGTGCCGGATCGCGGTGGGCGCACGGACGGCAGCGACCGAGCGGCGATGCCTGCGTTCGCGGCGCGCGCGGAGGGTCCCAGCGGCGGTCGCGGTCGCGGTGGAGGAGGCGGTCGCGGCAGTCGCGGCGGGGGCGGCGGTCAACCGAAACCGAAACCGAAAAAGAAAGGCGCCATTCGATGGTAAACTATGTTAGAGATTTTTGTAGTGTGACGTCTTAGTCGTCGCGAGGATTTCCATCAACTATTACACAGGTTCTGAGAGTACATGCGTCGCGGTTCACGATTGGTTCTTCAATGCCTCGCTCGTCGCCGCGAGCGCCTCGCCGACGCCGCTCAAGTTCTTCGTCATGAGGCGGGTGACGGCGAGTTGCGCCACTTGCGGAGGAACCATCTCGACGTTGACGAGCGAAATGTTCGCACCTCGCGTCGGCCACTCGAACGGAATGTCGAAAACAGCGACGGCTCCGTTGGGAAGCGCCGCGCGAACCAAAGACTCTCCGCTGCTCCATCTGAGCGCGGTTCGCGCCGCCGCCGCCGCGAGCGCCTCGGCGCGCTGCGCGGTGGCGGCTATGCGAAGTCTGATTTCCGCCAAGGCGCGAGCGAGCACGGGCATACCGGCAGCCTCTTCGATGATGTCGAGGATGGGCGTGTCCGACGGCTCGAGCGTGGCGCCCGCTAATCTCGCGCTGTCCTTCATCAAGTGCAAAGTCACCGTGTGCGTGGTGGAGCTCGGTCCGCGCGGGGGCGCGCCTTCCATAGCGAACTCTGGCGTCGACGGCAAGTGCGTGTGAATCTTCAGCACGAGCGCGTTCTCTTCGATGGCCATGATTTCCACGCCCTGCAGCGCGACCAACAACTTGGTTTGCTCCATCACAGCCTCTTGCGCCTCGGCAATCTGCGCCGACATTTCCGCCTCTCTCGCCGCCGCCTTGGAAATACCAATCAAATACTTTGCCTGCGCGTTGATCTGATCGATCGCACTCTCGTCCGGTTCGAGTTGCGTCTTCAGCGCACCCGCCTTGCTCTGGTTTTCGCTCAACTGTACGTTCACCTCGCGAAGCTCCGCGTCGAGCGTCTCGAGCTCGCGCTGCAGTTCCTCTTTCGACTTGGCTCTGTCCGCATCGCTCACGGACGCCTCACCAGCCTTGGCTTCCCACGCCGCGGCGGCGGCCTCCGCCTCCAACGTTTGCAATTCCTCTACAACCTCTGTCAACGCCTTGTGCTCCACGCGAAACGTCTCGTACTCCTCGCCGAGCCTTTCAATCTCGCGCTCCATCTCCTCCGCGCGTCGCTCGTTTTCACTCGTGAGATTCTTCAATCGCTGTTGCAACGCCTTGAACCCCTTGCTCTCCGTCGGCGCGTCCTTAGGCAACGGTCGCGACTCCAACACGGCTTTCAAAAACGCCTGCTCCGTCGACAGCTCAATCGTCCCAAACTTTAACCGCTTAATCTGCGCCTTGATTCGCTCCAGATCCCCATCACCGTTCCCAAGACTCTTCTCCCGCGCCTGAGACAAAATCTTCGCGAACGATTCCTCCGTCTGATTCAACTCTTTCAACGCCGCGCGAAACCCGACGCCGTCCGGCGCCTCGCGCAGCGTCTTCATCGCGTCCGACTTGGCGAACACTCCCGGCGAGTGCACCGAGATATCCTCGAACCGCAACTGCAACGGCGCGATCGTCGTCAACGACTCCGACGGCGCCGTTCCCTCGTCCCCCATCGTTTCCGTCCGTCCGTCCGTCCGTCCGTCCGTTCGTTCGTTCGTTCGTTCGACGCACCCCTCACTTACCGATGGATGGATGACGCTGATTTTTCAAAAATCAAAAATCCCAGCGCCGATGCGCGACGCGAATGTATGAATGAATACCACGACGCACACCGAGTCCTCGACCGCGCGACCGCGTCGACTGTACGCACCGGTACGCGCTCGACGATCGTCGTCGCGCCTCGTCGCGCGCGCGTCGGCGTGTGTCGCGTCATCGCGCGGTCGCCACTCGAACGCCCGTCGTTCCCCCGTGGGTCCCCGCGCGGGGCCCACCCACGGTCCGGGTGTGGTCCATCTGAGACCACACGCGGGTGTGTGCGGTCAAGGTCAACGCGCGGTTGTGATTCGACGATTCGATTCCTCGCGGTCGCGTCGACGCGACCGCGAGGGCGATCGCGAGACGTCGACGCGCGCGATCGATACGGTGTATTTTTTTTTGTGTCGTGTGTGCGTCGCGATATGTCGACGTTCGAGACGTTTCAAGGGGGGGCGCACGTGGATCTCTTCGACGCGAAGACGCACCGGCGCGCGACCGCGACCACGACGCGCGGGTCGACCCGTTCGTCGTCGTCGATGACGTCGCGCGCGATGTGGTGCGGTGGCGGTGGGACGACGTACGACGCGCGCGCGAGGGGGTACGTCGCGCGCGTGCGAGGACGCGCGTTGACGCGAGGGGAGGATGGGCGCGCGATCGGGGCGACGCAGCCCATCGTGTGCGCGCAGGTGCGCGCGGGGGCGGGGGCGAGCTTTTCGGTGGAGGTGTGCGTGCGAGACGCCGGGGAGACGAGAAGACGGTTGGTGTTCAGCTCGTCGTTCACGGACGTGCGGGCGACGCCGTTGCACTGTCAGGTGCCGCTGAGGAATTTACCGAGGGAAGAGTGGGTGAATTTATTGCTCCCGTTGGTGGAGCTCGTGCCGGTGTGTTTCGCGAGCGAGAGCGCGGCGTATAAATCGATCGATTCCATCGTCGTTCGAGGGGAGTGTCTCGTGCGTAAGATTTTCACACTGCGAGGGGACACGCAGACGCAGACGTGGTGCGGGTCGGACGGTGATGGAGGTCCGAAACAAGCCATCGTGATTCCTCGCGAGTGCGATTTTCCGCCGGGCGTGCGCGCGACGGCGCACACCGTCATTCCGAGTCAAGATCCCGCCGTGTACGACGCGTTGAGCGAAGCGAGTCGCGTGCGGGAGCGAAACGCGGCGGTTCGTGCACCGATCAAGGTGGCGTTTGGTCGACGCGCGCCGTCGTCGCCGGATGCGCTTCGCGAGACGTACGACTCGGCGCCCGCGCGCGAAGACGACGTCGACGAGAGCGCCGCCTCGTGGTCAAACATCGATCAAATCATGTCCAATCTTCGCGTGCGCGAGACGCACGCGCGCGCGCCAAGACACTCGACTGTCTCGTCGTGTTCCTCACCGTCGTCGTATTGCAGTTCGCGCGAGGATGACGTCGACGTCGCGAGAATGGATCCGCCTCGAGACGCGTACGACGAAGACGAAGACGAAGACCGAGACGCGCGCGACGTCCTCGACGACGTTCACGACGACGCGTTTTCAGAAGACGACGACGACATCTTCGCCGACGACGATATCGACGACGTCCACGTCCACGACTCACCGCGCGCACCACCGCTCGACGCGTAACGGTCTTCATCAATACCCGACGCTCACGTTCGCCACGCACACGATGAAATCGTCCCCGTCGTCCCCTTGCGCCGGCAACTCGATCCACGATCTCGTCTTCAACCCCCCTCGGTCCACATCCACGCTCGTCACCTCACCGTACGGAAACACTTCGCGAACTTTCTCGACATCGACGTCGAATCCCTCCGGAACGCCGAGATGCACGTGAATCTTCATCCCGGCGTATCCGCCCGGGACCAATTCGCGAATCGATGGAATCGAATTAAACTCGATGGCGTTTCGACACGCCCGCGTCGCCGCCTTGGTCGCTCGCTGTCCGTGTTGATCGGCGCCGAATCCGCACTCGGCGAAGAGCACGCGCGTGAATCCGGGAGGGGCGAACACGCGCGCGCCGTCGTCGAATTCCATCGCGGGCGCGTCATCGGCGTTCGAGGAGGCGCGCGCGCGAGGTGCGTCGCGGTTCGAGGAGACGCGCGCGACGCGCGTCGTCTCGAGCGTCGTCGTCGTCGTCGTCGTCGTCGCGCGAGGCGCGCGGGCGCAGACGCGCGACGCCGAGGCGAGCGTTCGCGCGAACATGCGCGCGCGCGAGACTGCGGCGCGTCGTAACGGTCGCGTCCATGGGGAGCCATCTCTCGCGCGCGAGCGATGGGGAGACGCGCGAGAGGGACGCGGGGATATCGTCGACGTCGTCGGCGTCGGCGTCGGCGAGGCACACGGTCGGGCGCGCGGCGATGGCGTCGGCGAGGGCGGATGAGGCGGCGCGGATTCGATTCATCGATGGACGCGCGAGCGACGACGTCGGCGTCGTGGAGGCGCGCGCGCGAGCGAGGGAGGCGCTGGGGGAGACGTTCTTACGTCCGGATCGGCGCGCGGTGGAGAGAGAGTCGACGGAGAACGACGAAGCGCTGGCGAGGGCGTTGCAAGAGGAGGAGGCGCGGGACGGAGCGGCGAGCGGTCGGGCGTCGGCGCCGGTGTCGGCGTCCGCGTCGGCGCGCGCGACGAGCGGCCGAGGGGCGTGTTGTGGGTGTGGAGAGACGTTCACGGAGAGCGATCGGCGAGACGCGGTGCGCGCGTGCGGAGAGACGTGGCATTTGAGGTGTTTGCGTTGCGGCGCGTGCGGCGAGAGTTTGTCGAACGCGTCGGCGTTTTTCGGTCGCGCGGCCGTGGGCGGGGTGATGGTGGGTGAACCGGGAGGCGCGCGACGCGTGTATCACGCGAGGTGCTACGCGGAGCGGTGTCGACCGAAGTGCGCGGTGTGTTCGAGTTTCATTCCTTCGAGCGGCGGGTACGTTCGATACAATACGAATTCCTTTTGGGGGGAAATGTATTGTCCCGAGCACGCGGTGGACGGAACGGCCAAGTGCGACGGGTGCGGGCGATACGAAAAACGCGGTGGAGGCGACACCGCGTACGTCGCTCTCCCTGACGATCGTCGCTTGTGTCTCGAGTGCGTGCAAACCGTCATCGTGGATCGAGAGGACGCGCAACCGTTGTATGCCGACATCATCGATTTTTTCAGCACGTTCGGTTTGAGCGCTCTCGGCGCGAGCGGGGAGCGACCACCGCTGTATTTGTGCACACAAGACGTGATCAACAACGTGGACGAGGAGGAGGCGTGGCACCGCGGACGCACGGCGCAAGTGCGCGGCATGTGCGTCTCGCACGTCGAAGTCGTGTCCTCCGTGTATCGACAACCGACGTGGAAACCCGCGAACACGGGATCCGTCTTCGACGTTTTCGGTCACCTCGATATCGTGGAGCATCGAATCCCGCGCACGGCGACGCAAAAGGTCACCGCCATTCTCGTCCTCTCCTGTCTGCCTCGAATGCTCTCCGGGCAGATTTTGGCGCACGAGTGCATGCACATGTTCCTCCGTCTCAACGGTTTCCCGACGTTAGAACCCATCATCGAGGAAGGTTTGTGTCAGCTCTTCGCCTTACTCTGGGTCGAGCGTCAAACGAACGCGCCGAACGTCTCCGACGGAGACGCCGCGTTCGGCGCGTACCTCGCGCAGAGCATTCGCGAAGATCCGACCGAGATATACGGCGACGGCGCGCGTCTCGCCATCGCCGCCTTCACCGCGCACGGTCTTCCGACGCTCTTAGACATAGTCAAATCTACCCGAAATTTCCCGTCGCGTTAGCGTCTAGCCTTGTACACGCACACGAGCCCCGCGCGCCGCCGCCGCCGCCGCCGCCGCCCGCCAAAATGTCCCGGATGGTCACTTTTCACCCGACCTCGTCCATCGCATCGTGGGACGTCCCCGACGTCGTCACACACCCGCGCGCCGACCGCGCGCGTCATGGACGCACTCGCGAGCGCACTGAACGATAAGATGGCGGCGTGCGCCATCGCCGCCGACTTCCCCGCGCCCGCGCCCGCGCCCGGGACGGCGCTCCTTTACACCAAAGACCTCGACGGGAGCGACGCCGCGCGTGCGCTCGCCAAGCTCGGCGGCGTCTCGCTCACGACGCAGTTGTTCAAGAAGTACACCGGCGCGTGTAAGAAGCCGCCGGTGCTCGTGAGTGGGGACGAGGAGACGGTCGAGGGCGCGGATGCGATCTTGGAGTGGGTCGCGAAGAGGGCGACGGAGACGAACGCGGGCGTGACGCACCCGAGCGCGTGCGATGCGAAGGATATCGAAGCGTGGACGACGTTCGCGAAGGAGGAATTGAGAGGGCCGGCGATGACGACGACGGTGATGCTGTCGGGAGGGATGGCGATGGATGAGGAGGCGTTCGACGAGGCGCGAAAGGCGCTGGTGGCGGCGGCGGCCAAGGCGAACGCGCGATTGGGGGAGAAGAGGTTCTTGGCGGGTGACGCGCCGTCGATGGCGGACATTCTCGCGGCGGCGTATTTATTCCCGGCGTTCGCGAAATCACTCGATCCGGCGGCTCGCGATGCGATTCCGAATGTCGTGCGATTCGTCAACGAGATGGCGGCGAACGCCGACGTGAAATCCGTCTTGGGTAAGCTTCGCATGTGCGACATGATTCGCATGCCCAAGGCTAAGGCGCCCAAGGAAAAGAAACCCAAGGAACAGAAACCCGCGCAGAGCAAGGGCGAGGGTAAGGCTGAGAAGAAGAAGGAGACGGGTCTCGGTTTATCCGTCAAGCGCGACGAAGATTTCAGCACGTGGTATTCGCAACTCGTCATTGCCGGCGATCTCATCGATTATTACGACATCTCTGGTTGCTACATTTTGAAGCCGTGGGCGTACGCGCAGTGGGAAGTCTTGAAGGACTTCTTCGATACCGAGATCAAGAAGCTCGGCATCGAAAACTGCTATTTCCCGATGTTTGTCTCCGAGAGCCGACTCGAGGCTGAGAAGGATCACATCGAAGACTTCGCGCCGGAGGTCGCGTGGGTCACGCGAAGCGGATCCACTGATCTCGAAGTCCCGATCGCGGTTCGACCGACGTCCGAGACGGTCATGTACCCGCACTACGCGAATTGGATTCACTCTCACAGAGACTTGCCGCTGAGATTGAACCAGTGGTGTAACGTCGTCCGTTGGGAATTCAAGCACCCGACGCCGTTCATCCGATCGCGCGAGTTCTTGTGGCAAGAGGGCCACACTGCGTACAGTAGCAAGGAGGAGTGTGACGTCGAAGTGCGACAAATCCTTGAGCTCTATCGACGCGTGTACGAAGAGTACTTGGCGTGTCCCGTCGTCCCGGGAATGAAGTCTGAAAAGGAAAAGTTCGCGGGCGGCGATTACACGACGACGGTCGAAGCGTTCGTACCCGGTAGCGGCCGGGGCGTGCAGGGCGCGACGTCTCACTTTTTGGGACAAAACTTTGCCAAGATGTTCAACATTTCTTTCGAGGATACCAAGGGTGGCAAATCTCTCGTGTGGCAAAACTCGTGGGGTTTCACGACGCGTACTCTCGGCGTGATGTACATGGTGCACGGTGATGACAACGGTTTGGTTTTGCCTCCGAAGGTTGCGCCCGTGCAAGCCGTCGTGATCACTATCCCCAATAGCAAACTCTCAGCGGAGGACGTGGCGAAGATGAATGGTGCGTTTTTCGACTTTTCGCGCGGCAATTTTCTCGTAACGACTCTCTTACCTGCGATCTGTTCTTTGTGTGAACTTAATCGCCTTATAACGAGTCGGAAATTAAATTCCAGGGCGCCTTTACCAATATCTGGTCGATGCCTTCGGGCCATGGCTAAGTTATAATGGCTTGGGGTCTAAATTTTCAAAGCTTGACAAACCGAACGAATGACTGACCTTCCCTTTCTTTCTTTCCAACGATAGACACGGCGCACGCCATGGGCGAGGCTCTGAAGACGGCGGGTGTTCGATCCAAGTGCGATTTGCGAGACAACTACACGCCGGGTTGGAAGTACAACCATTGGGAGCTCAAGGGTGTGCCGCTTCGCGTCGAATTTGGCGCGCGCGATTTAGAAAACAACACCTGCGTCATCGCTCGCCGCGACAACCGCGCCAAGGAAACTGTCAGCATCGCGGACCTTCCGAAGCGTTGCGCGGAATTGTGCGAACAAATTCAAAATGAAATGTTCGAACGCGCCAAGAAGACTCGCGACGAAAGCATCGTGAAGCTCACCTCTTGGGACGGTTTCATCACCGCGCTCGACGATCGCAAGCTCATCTTGACTCCATGGTGCAACACGAAGGAAAGCGAAGAGCTCGTCAAGAAGAAGTCCACGGCGGAATCTGCGGGCGGTGCGGCGAAGACGCTGTGCATTCCGTTCGAACAGCCCGCGCTCGAGGAAGGCACCAAGTGCTTCATCACCGGCGAACCAGCGAAGTGCTGGGTTCTGTGGGGCCGATCGTATTAATTCGAGCATTTCATGTAATATGCAGCTGAGGGTGAATAATGAATGTTTGATGATCGGATCATCTACTACAGTGTACACGTTTTCTAGATAACTCTATCGCTTTACCTCCATCAGCGCCCTCTGTTTGATACCGCGGGCCCGTTTTCGTTGTAGTCCGTCTTCGAGATGTGCTGATTCGAAGAAAAGATAACCTTGGCCAGAAGCGCGGCGCCCGTCCACGGGGCGTGACTCCACGTCGTCGGAGGCATGTATTCGGGTACCTTCGTCATGACCGGCGCCATGGACGGCGGCAGACTGCTCATGAGCTCGTGCAAGAGTCGCGTGTCAAATCCCGAAACTTGACTCGCGACGCCGTGCACAAACACGTTGTCGAGCGCGAGCCGTCTCAACTCGGGCGCCAACTTTTGCACGCTCTCGCATATCTCATCCACGATGGGCATCAGCGCTTCACCACACTCGTACAACTCGTTCGTGAGCTTCAACACAGATCCATCCGGCATCTTAAACGTCTCTTGCTCGCATTCCACCGTCGGACACCCTCTCGCCAACGCTTCGTATTCCTCGCGCGTGGACGCACACTTCCCGAGCTCTCGCCTGATGACCGACGCGACATCGGCGTCCAGATCGATGCATTGCTTCTTTTTCACGCACCGCATCAGCGCCTCGTCCATCGCGCGCCCGCCGACCTCGATTCGTCTCGCCGTCGCCGTCGCCGTCGAGCCGTCCGTCACGCACGCGCAATCCGTCCCTTGCTCCGCCACGTCCACCGACACCCCGCTCACGCGTCCCGACGCGTACACCGCACACACCGCACTATCAACGAACGCCAACCCCGCGACATTAAACTCCTCGAAGAACATTCTCGTCATCCGTTCCCTCGTCGCCGCCGTCGCCCCGCTCGCCTCGCACGCCACCACCGCCCCCTCCATCCCGAGCTGCCACCCGAGTCCATCGTACGCGCTGTCTCGCACGACGCACTCCACTGCATCCACGCATCGCACCCTCGACCGCTCGACGGACGCCACCTCGCGCCCGTCCGTCGAGGTTTTCTCGCGCACCGTCCCCGATCGCACCAGCGTCGGTCCCACCGCGCGTCCCTCCGCGGCGTACCCGAACCGCGCGCGTCCGTCCACGAAATCGATCACCGTCATCGGCAGTTCGTTCGCCATCGACTCCGCCTCCGCGCCCGCGCCCGCGCCGGCCAGTGACGTCCTCGTTCGATGCATCCTCGCGCGCGTCACTCGACGACGAATCGAATCATCATGCGCGGTGCCGTCGCGGGCGTCGCGCGCGCGGTCCCGACGCTCGCGCGCCGATTCGCTCGACACGATCGCTCGGTATCGACGCGCGCGTCGTCCGCGCCGCGCGCGTGGTCGACGACGCGCGCCTCGTCCGCGAGAAGTTCAAACCGTCAGCACCATCGCCATCATCATCATCATCATCA
>CEUV01154203.1_pt1 | contig 24381 bp, 24 predicted proteins | sample 356401 | NCBI WGS metagenome assembly CEUV01 (sample SAMEA2622710, study PRJEB7988) | marine metagenome | isolation source: saline water (ENVO:00002010), including
AACTGTCCGCCTTTCTTTCCTTCGGCAGATGCAAACTGCCCAAGGAAATATTCATAAACCTCCCCAAGAAGGTCGCTCTCGTCATATTTACTGCTAAACCCAATAGTGGAGATGAGATCAATCAGTTCACCAAGCACGCCTTGGTTTAATTGCGCTCGTCCAAAGCGTTTATCTAACTTGCCGCGGAGTGAAGAGTTCTCATTTTCTATTGAAGTCATCGCATTATCGATGATTGAACCGATGTCGGGTTGCTTTGCCTGCGCACGCAATTTTTCCCATCGTGCGTCCTGAGGCACCCAGAATACATTGTCTTGGATGTAATAGTCACGCTCTTCTAACTCAGATTGATAGTCATCAGGGTCTGCACTGATGAAATAATCTGAAGAAGGGTCAGACACCATCTGCCTTATCTTTTCTTGTTGTGCTCCAAACTTGTCAGAGATGTATTTAAGAAAAATCAATCCGAGAACAATGTGCTTGTATTCGGCGGCATCCATTTGCGCCCGCAACTTGTCAGCGGATTTCCAAAGGGTGGTTTTTATGTCTTCTGTCATATCAAATTTGGCACCAATCAAATCACATTTTTTATGGGTAGTTAACTTATTGATATAATTCAATAAAATTACAAAATATACAAGTTATCAATTTGAATTTAGATTCGGCACCTCTGACTTAAATACCTGTGACAAAAATTTAATTCAGTTATAGTTGAGCAAACCAAAAGTCGAAATGGCAAGATTAAATGCCCATATAATTTTGGAAAGAATACCCCATAACCAAACTATTCCACAGTTACACTTTTAGCAAGATTGCGAGGTTGATCTACGTCAGTACCTTTAGCAACTGCAGTATGATATGCTAACATTTGTACAGGTATAGAATATAAAATTGGCAAAATAAATGTATTACTATTAGGGATCTCCAAAGTTATATGCGCCGTTTTAGAGAGTTTATTAATACCTTCCTTGTCTGAAATTAATATTATCTTTGCTCCTCTAGCTGAAACTTCTTCTATATTAGAAGCTGTTTTAGAAAATAAATCATCAGAAGGTGCTAAGGCTACTACTGGAACACCTTCATCTACAAGAGCAATAGGACCGTGTTTTAATTCTCCAGCTGCATAAGCTTCAGCATGAATATAACTAATTTCTTTTAGCTTTAAAGCTCCTTCCAAAGCAATTGGAAATGAGATACCTCTTCCAACGTATAGGACATCTTTTACATTTTTTAATTGTTGAGCAATTTTATTTAAAGACTTATCTATTGCTAAAACTTCAGCAGTTAAAGCAGGTAACTCTATTAAGTCTTCAACCAACTGAATAATAGATTCTTTTAGCATTGTTTTTCTTTCATCAGAAGCAAACAATACTAGGCAAGCTAAAGTTGCTAACTGGGTAGTGAAAGCCTTAGTGGATGCTACGCCTATTTCTGGTCCAGCTAAAGTCAATACCGAAGCATCGGCAATCCTTGATATTGAACTTTCCATAACATTAATTATTGCTAGTGTTTTAATATTTCTCTTTTTAGCATTATTTAAAGCAGCCAATGTATCAGCTGTCTCACCTGATTGGGAAATAACTATCACTGCTTCATTGTCTACATGAGCATGGGATCTATATCTATATTCTGATGCTATATCTACTTCAGTAGGTATATTAGCATATTTTTCAAACCAATTTTTAGCAACCATTGCTGCATAAGATGAAGTTCCGCATGCAATTATAGATAACTTCTGAATTGCTTTAAAATCAAAGTTCATTTCAGGAAAAACTATATTCCTATCATGAGGATCAATGAAGCTTTTTAAAGTCTCTCCAATAACAGTAGGCTGCTCATGAATTTCTTTAAGCATATAGTGCTTAAATCCTCCCTTTTCTACAGATTTTCCGGACATAAGTGTCTTAGTTTCTTCTCTTGATATACTATTCATATTTTCATCATAAATTTTTATTTCATCAGAGCGAATTACGGCCATATCTTTATTTTCTAAATATACGATTCTATCTGTAAGAGGAGCTAAAGCTACAGCATCCGAACCAAGATACATTTCATCCTTTCCATAACCTATCGCTAATGGACTATCTTGTCTTGCGGCTATCAAGATATCTTCTTTACCTGCTAATAATATTCCTAATGCAAAGGCACCATCTAATCTTTTTATTGACTCTCTAACAGCTGAAATATTATCCATTCCATTTTGGATATAATTTGAAATTAAATGAACAATTACTTCACTATCAGTCTCTGTATAAAATTTATGCCCTTTTGTAATTAATTCTTCACGTATTTCTATATAATTTTCTATAATTCCATTATGAACTATTGCAACTTTATCATTTGCATGAGGGTGTGCATTATTTTCATTCGGCGCACCATGCGTAGCCCATCTAGTATGAGCAATACCTGTTGAACCAGACAATGGATTCTCTTTTAATAATTTAGTTAAATTAGAAATTTTACCACTAGCTCTTCTTTTATCTATTTTATTATCAACTAAAGTAGCTATTCCTGCGGAATCATAACCTCTATATTCTAATCTTCTCAGGCCTTCTAATAAAAGACCTTCTGCTTTATTTTTTCCTACTACACCAATAATTCCGCACATAAGTAAAAGCTGTCCTTAAATTAATTATTATTTCTTATTTCTTTTTTTTATTGTTACTTGTTTATTTCTTTCAACAGCTAACATATTATTTGGAATATCTTTAGTAATTACACTGCCAGCGCCAATCAATGCGTTAGAGCCTATTTTAATAGGAGCTACAAGTGAAACATTTGAACCAATAAATGATTTTTTTCCTATTGTTGTTTTATTTTTATTAACCCCATCATAATTACAGGTAATTACACCAGCACCAATATTTACTTTCTCTCCAATATCAGAATCACCCACATAGGATAAATGATTAACTTTAGCACCTTTATTAATTTTTGATTTTTTAACTTCTACAAAATTGCCTATCTTTGCAGATTCTTCTAAAACTGTTCCTGGTCTTAAACGTGCAAATGGACCAATAGTACAATGTTTTTTTACTGTAACCCCTTCTAAATGACAAAAAGCTTCTATCTTTACCCCTTCTCCAATTTTTACTCCTGGTCCAAAAACTACATTAGGTCCAATTTCAACATCTCTAGCTAATTTTGTATCTTTAGAGAAAAAAACTGTTTCAGGCGCAATTAAAGTAACTCCCTTTTCCATTGCTTTTTTTCTTAAAATATTTTGCATTTCTTTTTCTGCCATAGCTAACCCTTCTCTATTATTAACTCCAAGGCTATCAATTTCATCGTTATAAGTAATACCTATTTCTATATTATCTTTATTAGCAAGATAAATAATATCTGTTAAATACATTTCTCTCTTTTTTGTGTTAAATTTTACTTTTGATAAAAGAGAAAATAATAATTTTGACTCAGATACATACATTCCTGAATTGCATAAATCTATTTTCTTTTGCGATGCACTAGCATTTTGTTCTTCTATAATAGAAGAAACTTGTTTAGAAGAATTTAATACTATTCTTCCATAACCGAAAGGTTTTAAAGATTTAAATCCTGATAAACCTAGTCTAAAACTAGCACCTAATGTTGTTAAATTTAATAATAATTTTGAAGAAATAAGAGGAGTGTCCCCACATAAAATTATTATTTTATTTTTATAATTTCTAAATATTTTTTTTGCTGAAAGAACTGCATCAGCGGTTCCTGCTTGTTCATGCTGAATAACAATTTTTATACCTTTAAAGTTTTCTTCAATAAATGATTTAATATCCTGAGAATCTCTACCTAAGACAACAACAATTTTATCAATTAATATCTTTTTTTTAATACTAAGTATTTTATTGATTATAAGAGAAATAATTGGTTCACCAGCTACTTTATGAAGAACTTTTGAGTTGCTACTCTTCATACGAGTGCCTTTACCTGCGGCTAGTATTATAAATGAAAATGTTTCTTTTTGCATAAATATTCCACTTAATATAAATAATAATCTAGAAGTTAGACCAATTATAATAATTTATAAAGGAAAGTTATGATTTATAAAAAAGAAATAATTGTATTTGATCTAGATGGAACTTTAATAAATAGTGCGCCCGACTTATGTTTTGCTCTTAATGAAACTCTAAAAGAAATAAATATTCCAGTAATTACTCTTCAAGAAGTAATGGGTTATTTAGGTGATGGAGCATTGGAACTAATAAAAAGAGGAATATCTAAATACGAAGATGTAGATAATTATGACCTTGAGGAGTTGAGGTTAAGATTTTTAGAAATTTATGACAGTTGCTTGTTATATGAAACTGATTTTTATGAAAATGTGTTAGATTCTTTAGAAAAATTAAAACAAATGAATTTTACATTAGCTATTTGTTCCAATAAACCTGAATTATTGACAAAAAGAATAATTAAAGGTCTAAATGCTACAGATTATTTTAAGACTATAACAGGTGGAGACACCTTTAATTATAGAAAACCTGATTCAAGACACCTAGAAAAAACCATTTTACAATCAGGAAAAAAAATAGAACAAGCTATTATGATAGGTGATAGTGAAAATGATATTCTATGTGCAAATGCACTAAATATGCCAAGCATAGTCGTAAGTTTTGGTTATAGCAAAATTCCCGTTAAGGATTTAAATGCTACCAAAATAATGAGTAATTACAAAAACTTAATAAATCATATCCAGGAAATAAATAATATTTAAAAAAAAACCCAAAGTTAGAAAATCCAACTTTGGGTCCGTTGTTCATTTATTATTATTCCTGGGAGGAAACAAAAATTAAACAAACAACTATTCGTTTTAGTTATAATTTTTAATAATAGCAAGCATAAATTATTGTTATAAACCAATTCCTTTTTGAAGTAATGTATTCATTCTTTTTGCAAACTTATTAGGATCTGAAACTGGCTGACCTTCTATAATTCTAGCTTGATCTAATAATAACCATGAAGCATCGTCAAAAACCTGTTTGTCATTGTCATTATTAACTATTTTTAGTAAATCTTTAATTAGGGGATGATCTGGATTTACTTCCAAAATCTTTTGACTAGTTGAGTCTATCTGTTGATGCTGTTTAAGAAGCTTTTCTAAATGCATATCCATATCTCCCTCTCCAGCTACAAGACATACCGCACTATCAGTTAATCTATCTGAAGTCTTTACCTCCTTTACTTCATCACCTAAAGCAACTTTTATAGAAGCTATAAGTTTATCTATATTTTTATTATCTTTTTTCTTTTCTTTGCTTTTCTTATCAGATTTAATTTTATCTAGTTCAGCACCACCCTTAGTAATAGATTGAAAATCTTTCTCAGAAAACTTTCCTACACTTGGCAACCAAAATTCATCAACAGGATCAGTCATATAGATCACTTCAATTCCTTTTGCTTTAAAACCTTCTAAATGTGGGCTTTGAGACAACTTATTTTCATCTTCACCTGACACATAATAAATTTTTTCTTGTCCATCTTTCATTCTAGAGACGTAATCATCTAAAGAAATTAGCTTATCTGATTCAGAAGATTTAAACCTACAAACTTCTAATATCTTATCCCTATTTGTAAAATCTTCATGTATTCCTTCTTTAAGAACTGCTCCAAATGCATCCCAGAATTTAGCAAACTCTTCAGGCTCTTTATTAGCTTTCTTCTTTAATTCTGATATAACACGTTTGATAATTGCGCTCTTAATTTTTGCAACTACAGGATTATTTTGTAACATTTCCCTACTAACATTAAGGTCTATATCATCTGTATCAATAATACCTTTTACAAACCTTAAATACGGAGGAATAAGTCCTTCACAATCATCAGTTATAAACACTCTTCTTACATATAATTTTAAATTAGCTTTTCTATCGGGATTAAATAGATCATAAGGCCTATTTGAAGGAATAAATAATAAATTAATATAACTTATAAGTCCTTCCGCTTTATTATGTAAAGTTAACCATGGGTCATCATAAGCCATACCAACATGATGATAAAATTCTTTATACTGGTCTGAAGTAATATCCTTCTTATCTCTTGTCCATAAGGCAGACGCATTATTTAAGACTTTATCCTCTTCATCTTTTTTAGATGATTTTAATGATACTGGTTGTGCAATATGATCAGAATATTTTTTAACTATTGTTTCAATTCTATCTGCATCCAAATACTCTTTATCCTTAGTACTTATGGAGAGAATAACTTTTGTTCCTACATCATCTTTTTTAATACTATCTATTTCGAAAGAACCTTTACCATCAGAAGTCCAAGACCATGCCTCAGATGATCCCGCTTTTTTACTTTCTACTGTAATACTATCAGAAACCATAAAAGCAGAATAAAAACCTACACCAAATTGACCAATTAAAGATGATTGAACTTCTTTTTCATCTTTATTTTTTAGAGTTTCCATGAATGCCTGAGTTCCAGACTTTGCTATTGTTCCTAAAGATTCAATTAATTCTTCTTTAGACATTCCGATACCATTATCTTTTAAAATTAGAATTTTATCTTTTTTGTTCGCTTCTATTTCTATTTTAAAATCAGATTTATTATCCATTAGGCTAGAATCAGATATAGCTGCATATCTTAGTTTATCACATGCATCTGATGCATTAGAAATTAACTCTCTTAAAAATACTTCCTTTTCGCTGTATAAGGAATGCGCAACAATATCTAATATTTTTCCAACTTCTGCCTGAAAAGTAAATGTTTCTTTAGTCATTAAATATTTCCTATAATTAAAATTAAATACAATTGTTATGTGGTGATAGTAAAAAATATTTCAAGTTTATTGACACTTATTATTTTAATAATCAAATTAAATATGCAAAATTATATAGCTTTATAAATTTAGGGGAAATTATGAAAATAATAAAATATGAAATTAAGCATTGTAATGCAGGTTGGAGAGATTTCTCTTTCTTAAAAATTATAACAGATGAAGGTATTTCAGGTATTTCAGAGTATAATGAATGTTATGGTAGCCCTGGATTAAGTATAATCATTAGAAGGTTTATGGATAAAATTCTTGATCATGACCCTATTTGTCATGAAAAAATACACCAATTCTTATATGCTTCTTCAAGGCAAGCCCCAGGAGGAATAGCGCAACAAGCTATTGCAGCTATAGAAAATGCATTACTTGATATTAAAGGAAAATATTTAAATGTTCCTGTACACACATTATTAGGAGGCGCAATCAGAGATAAACTACCTCTTTATTGGTCACATTGTGGCACATATAGAATTTCAAAAGAATTATCTAAAATAATGGAAAAACCTCAGGTTAAATCGCTTGAAGATTTAAAACAATTAGGAAAAGATGTTAAGGATGCAGGGTATAAAGGTCTTAAAACTAATATTTTTACTTTTGCAGAAACACCTATTTTGGAAATGCAAGGCTTTGCTGGTAAACCAGGATGGCCAGAACTGAACGTTGATAAACATATAATTAATGGACTAATAAAACAAATTGACGCTCTAAGATCAGGGGCCGGAGAGAATATGGGTATACATCTTGATCTTAATTTTAACTTTAAGACTGAAGGCTATTTGCAAATTACTAGGGCTCTTGATGACCTTAAGTTAACTTGGTTTGAAATTGATCTGTATCATCCAGAAGGCTTACGAAGGATTAGAGATGCAAATAAAACTCCTATTGCCTCATGCGAGTCCTTATTTGGAATTAGAGAGTTTAGACCATTTTTTGAAAACGCTTCTATGGATGTAGCTATTATAGATATTCCTTGGAATGGTATTTGGTTAGGAATGAAAATTGCAGCTATGGCTGAAGCTTATGAAACTAATGTTGCTCCGCATAATTTCTATGGCAACTTATCTACGCTTATGAGTGCCCATTTTTGTGCAGCTGTTCCCAATTTCAGAGTAATGGAAATAGATCCCGATGATGTTCCATGGAAAGATGATATTTTATCATGGAAACCTGAAATAATTAATGGAGATTTATTAGTTCCTAATAATCCTGGTTGGGGTGCTGAACTAAATGAAGAAATATTTAAAATACATCCACCAAAATTTATAAAGGAATAATATGAAAATAACTAAAATAGATGTAATAACTATAGGTCTTCCATTTGAAAACCCTGGCCCTGAATCATCTTTTGCGATTGCAGATAAAAATTTTTTAAAATCTTTATTAATAAAAATTGAGACAGATAAAGGATTAATAGGTTGGGGAGAAGCATTTGGTTATACCTCTATAGAGACTACTAAAGCTGCTTTAAAAACTATGATTATTCCTCATTTAATAGGAAAAACTATACAAAATAAAAATGATATTCTAATAATTAATAAAGAACTTCATTTAAAAATGCATGTATTCGGGCGTTACGGAATTACAATGTTTGCTATATCAGGTATAGATATTGCTTTATGGGATTTATTAGGTAAAGCCGAAAATAAATCTATTGCTGATTTATTAGGGGGTCTTAAAGTTAATTCTCTTAAAGCTTATGCAAGTCTATTTTTGTATGATAATGCAGAAGCTACATCGAAAGTATCTTTAAAAGCAAAAAATGAAGGTTATGAAATAATTAAGCTACATGAAAATAAAATGGACCCAATTAAATCAAGTAGATCCGCTATTGGAGAAACTGCTCTAATGGTTGATGTAAATTGTGTCTGGCCTGAAGTATATATGGAAGAAATAATCGGTATCTTAAAAGAAGCTAATTTATATTGGTTAGAAGAACCAATTTGGCCTCCTGAAAATTATAAAGGACTATCTAAATTAAGAAAAAATGGAATTACTATTGCTTCTGGAGAAAATGCTTGTACTTCTTATCAATTTGAAGAAATGATTAATAATGAGGCAGCTGATATTTTACAGCCAAGTGTAACTAAAGTAGGTGGCATATCAGAAATTATCAAAATTGCTTTATTAAAAAAGAATAACTATAGGGTAGTACCTCATTCTCCATATTTTGGACCTGGTTTTATGGCTACTCTTCAAGTTATTGGAGCATTAACTCCAGATAGTGAAATTGAGAGACTATATGTTGACTTAAAAGCAGACCTTTATGATGGTATTAGTAATATTGATAGTAAAGGAAACATCTCCATTCCTAATGGCCCTGGTCTAGGAATGGAGCCTAATCTAGAAATAATAGAGAAATATTCTATTAAATAATTAATATAGTGTTTTTAATTTGAAGAAATTGCTGCACTACAAGGTGATGGAATATATGCATTACCGTATCGATTTCCCATAGAATCAATCATTACTGCATTTGGGCACGCAAACGAATGGGATAACACGGAGTCTGGTATCTCAATTGTTTTCTCATAGTTATTTAAATTATCTATAATGTCTTTGCCTAATTTTTCATTAGCTAAAATTCTGTTTTCACCGCTGTAATCTATTCTAGGTGTTGTAAAAGCATCATCTAAATTCAAGTTATAATCTAATAGAAATGAAATAGTTTGGAAAACAGAAGGAAAAATTCTTCTGCCACCAGAAGCTCCTAAAGCAATTTTTTTTCCAGAGTTATCAATAACTATTGTAGGACACATGTTACATAATGGTTTTTTATCTTTACTTAAAGAATTAGGTTTACCTTGTCTTGGATCAAACCACATTATACCATTATTCATTAATATACCGCTTTCTGGCAAAATCACTCTACTTCCAAAAACAGATAATAGTGTTTGTGTCAAGGCAACCATATTACCATCTTTATCAATTACAGATAGATGTGTAGTACATGAATTTTCTTTTGGTTCACCCATTTCTTTTAACCTTTTTTCAAAAGAAAAGTTTAAAGCTTTATAATAATTTTCGTATGCATCTGCATCAGGCTTATTATTTTTTGGACTCCAATTTTTCTCTATGAAATTTAAAGCATCAATTAAAGATGGGCCTGCATTTAAACTAGGTGCAACATGTACTTCCGAGTTACGATATACTGTTTTACTACTTCTCGTTAATTCGCTTTTATAGTCAGACAAGTCATCAGAATTTATAAAAGAATTAATTTCTCTTAAATCTTTAACTAATATTTTAGATAATTCACCTGTGTAAAATGTTTCTGGTCCTTCATCTCTTAATAAACAATAAGAATTATATAATCCTGAGTTTTTAATACTTTTAAGGTTGGTAGGGTCTTCACTAACTATAGGTAGACCATCTTCAAAAAAGATATTTTTAGAACTTTTATATTTACTTAGTAATTTAGCCTCAAGATTAATTCTCATAGTTGTGTACCAATCAGCCTTTAAACCTCTTTTAGATAAAATACATGCTGGTTCAATGATATCTTTCCATGTCATTGATCCAAATTCTTTAAGAGCTTTTGAAACACCTCGAATATAACCTGGAACAGCCATAGAGTAAGCTCCATGTATATTTGTATCGTCTTTTACATTAGGCCAACCAAATAAATCATTATCTTTTCCCTGATCAGATAAAACAAATTTTGATAAATCTAACTTTTTAGGAGATTTTACTCCAAATTCTATAGCATGAGTTTGATGCGTTTTAGAATCATAGTAAAGCATATATCCGCATCCACCTAATCCGCTCATCCAAGGTTCAATAACTCCTAAAGCTAAACTCATAGATACAGCAGCATCTATAGCGTTTCCTCCACTTTTTAATACATCTATTCCTATTTGTGATGCTTCGTAATGATGGCTGGTTACTATACCACCACCTTTAGAACTAACTGAAGGTTTTGTTATTGACCAATTTTCTGTAATTTTCATTTAATACCTATATATATAATTTTTATTTTATTTAAAATTTATTCTGTAATAACCTTATATATAAAAATAACTTTTTTGAAGGAATAATTATGGAATTGAATTTAAATAATAAAACTGCGCTTATTACAGGAGCTTCCAAAGGAATTGGTAAAGCAATTGCAGAGTCTATGGCAAATGAAGGTTGTAATTTAATATTAACTGCTAGAAGCTCTGATAAATTAAATGAGTTAAAAGTTAACTTACAAAAGAAGCATAATATATCCATTGAAGTGATAGCTATAGATTTGTCTAAAAAAAATGCCGTTGAAAAAGTAAGCGAATTTTGTAATGAAATTGATATTTTAATAAATAATGCTGGAGCAATACCTCCTGGCAATATTTCCGACATAAATGAAGACACATGGAGAAACGCTTGGGACTTAAAAGTATTTGGATATATTAACCTTACTAGACTAATCTATAATAAAATGAAAGATGCAAAAAAAGGAGTTATTTTAAATATAATTGGCTCAGCTGGACAAAAACCAATGTATAATTATATAGCTGGAACTACAGCAAATGCTGGATTAATGGCATTTACTAAAGCTCTATCTAATGGTAGTACCGCCAATGGAATAAGGGTATTAGGTATTAATCCAGGATTTACTACTTCAGATAGATTGATAACTATGATGAAAGGAAAAGCAAAAGAGCAATTTAATGATGAAAGTAGATGGGAAGAGTTATTTAAAGACTTGCCTTTTCAAAGAGCTGCAAAGGCAGAAGAAGTAGCTGATTTAACTACATTTTTAGTATCTCCTAGATGTGATTATATATCAGGTACAATAATTGCAATTGATGCAGGACATGCAAACCATTAATGAACTCAAAATATTGGAAAAATTTATCGATCTGGATGAATTCTAAAGGCTTAAATTTAGAATTAAATCCCATTCCTAATAAATTTAAAAATGGTATGGGAAATTTAAACTATAAAATTACTATTGATAATCAGCCTTTTGTTCTAAGAAGACCTCCTCTAGGTCCCATTCCCCCTGGAGCAAATGATATGAAAAGAGAGCATAATGTCATGCATGCTCTAAGTAAGAAATTTTCTCTTGTACCAAATTCAATATTATTATGTGAAGATGATAGTATATTTGGAGCGCCATTTCATATTATGGATTTTAAAGAAGGCATTACAATAAATGGTGATCAACTTCCAGATAATTTCAAATCTGCAAAAAATGCAAATTATTTAAGTAAGATGCTTATTGAAGTCCTAGTTAAACTGCACAATATCAATCCGTCAGATGTAGGTTTAGAAAACTTTGGTAAACCGGAAGGATTTTTAGAAAGACAATTAAAAGGATGGTATAAAAGAGGTGCAATAGCTCATTATAAAAACTCATCAAAAGCTATGGAAGAGCTCTATAAACTTCTATATTCATCATCAATACCTAAAGAAGAAGAATTTGTTATATTACATAATGACTTTAAGCTGGACAATATAATACTAAAGTTTTCATCAGATCAAAATATATTAGAACCTGAAGCAATTATTGATTGGGATCAAGCTACAAGAGGACATCCTTTATTTGATCTCGCAACTTTATTATCCTATTGGACCCTTTCTGAAGATACTTTTAATATGCAGCTTATAAAACAAATGCCCTCTGCATCGTCAGGTTTTATGTCAAGAACTGAAGCACTTAACCTCTATCAAAAATTATCAGGAAGAAATATAAAAGATTTTAAGTGGATATATGCTTTATCTCTGCTAAAACTTGGAGTAGTTTTTCAGCAATTATATGCACAATTTCTAAGAGGGACGATAAAAGAAGATAAATATAAAACCTTTAATATTATTGCAGAAGCTGCTTATGAGAGAGGAATAAATGCCTTAAATAAAAATATTTATATTTGAAAGAGATAAAAATGATTGATTTTACAATTCCAGAAGAAATAGAAAAACTAAAAGAAAAAACTCAAAAATTTATATTAGAAAATGTAATTCCTAGAGAAAAGGATCCACGACAAGATTCTCATGGGCCTCATGATACTCTTAGAAAAGAACTTAATAAAGAAGCTAAAGCATTAGGCCTTTTATCTCCAAGTGTTGGTAAAGAATGGGGAGGACTAGGTTTAAATATGCGAGATATGTCAGTAATCTTTGAAGCATCAGGTTATTCTTTACTGGGACCGCAGGCTATGAATTGTTCCGCACCGGATGAAGGCAATATGCATATGTTGGAGGTAGTTGCTAATAATGAACAAAAAGAAAAATGGTTAAGGCCACTTGCAAAAGCAGAAATACGCTCATGTTTTTCAATGACTGAACCCTCTCCTGGAGCAGGTTCAGACCCTACCATGCTTCAAACAACAGCAAAAAAAACTAGTAAAGGCTGGTTAATAAATGGAGAGAAGTGGTTCATAACTGGTTTTAATGGGGCTAAATTAAATATTATTATGGCAAAAACTTCAGATAAGATAGAAAAAGGCTTTGGCGCTACGATGTTTCTAGTTGATAACGATGATCCTGGTATAATTAAAATTAGAACTCAAAATTCAATGGAATCATCTTTTCCTGGTGGTCATTGTCAAATTAAATTTAAAGACTTATTAGTATCAGATGATCAAGTTTTAGGAGAAGTAGGACAGGGTTATAAATATGCTCAAGTTAGATTAGCTCCAGCAAGATTAACTCACTGTATGAGATGGTTAGGCGCTGCTCAAAGAGCTCACGATATTGCAACTTCGTATGCTTCAAAACGCCATGCATTTGGTAAAGCTATAGGAGATCATGGAGGTCTAGCTTTTCAACTTACTGATAATGAAATAGATATTCAAATGAGCCGATTATTTATATGGAATACAGCTTGGTTACTAGATCAAGGAGAACAAGCAAGAAATGAATCAAGTATGTCAAAAATATTTTGTTCTGAGGCAGCTTTTAGAATAGTTGATAGAGCTATGCAAACATTAGGAGGAATGGGTATAACTGATGATACTTTAGTTGAGAGATTATTTAGAGAAATACGCCCATTTAGAATCTATGATGGTCCCTCAGAAGTACATAGGTGGGCAATTGCAAAAAGATTAATGAAGTCCGCTGCTGGAAAAAATATTCCGATGTAACTATAGAGTTTGTTTAGATCTATGGAACTCTATATATTTAGCAGTATCGGATGAAACCTCCTCACCGTAAAGATTTTCAACTATCATAAATGCCATATCTATTCCTGAAGAAACCCCAGCAGATGTGATAATTTCATCATTAACTACCCTTCTGTCACTAATGACACAAATATTATTACTAATAGATTTAAGAGCCTTTATTGCCCCCCAATGCGTAGTTGCCCTTTTACCTTCTAGCAAGCCTGCTTTTGCCAATAAAAGTGAGCCAGTGCAAACTGAAGCAGTAATATTGGCTTTATCCGAAACAGATTTTATCCATTTTAATAAGCTTTCATTATTTAATAATGTTCTTGTTCCGTAACCACCTGGTACAATTAAAATATCTATTTTAGGAAAATTATTAAATGTATAATCAGCAATAATTTTTAAGCCACCAGTAGCAGTCAAATGCTCTGTATCCATAGATACTGTAAAAGGATTAAAAGGTGCACTATCGTCACTTCTTCTAGATTCTGCTCCTTTTAATAATCTTGTTCGAGAGAAAACTTCAAATGGACCTGCAAAATCAAGCACTTCGACTTCATCAAATATTAAAATACCAACATTAATTTTTTTCATTTTAAACCATCATCACATTTCATTCGAATAATATATATATTTATATTTAATTGGATAACTTATGAATACTAATATTATAGCTAATAACGATAATAATTTCTCTAAAAATATTTTAATATTAGGAGGTGCTGACGGTATAGGATTTGCTATTAGTAAAGTATATGAAAAACTTAATTATAATATATACGTAACTTCTAGGAATAAGCATAAAGATTCAAATAATATTAAGTATTTTATTTTGGAAGCAACAAAGGAAAATAGTTGGTTAGACTTAAAAGAAAAATTTAATAAAGATAATATAGTATTTGATATCATTTTAAATACAATTGGCATACTGCATGATGAGGTGAATAATATTTATCCTGAAAAATCAATTAAGAATATGGATATAAATTTCTTTATGAAAAACATGGAAATAAATAGCTTAGTATCAGCTTTATGCATAAAACATATGATTGAATTTATTTCTAAAAATAATAGGACTGTTATAGCAAGCTTGACTGCCAGACTAGGCAGTATTTCAGATAATAATATTGGGGGTTGGTTATCATATAGAGCGTCTAAAGCAGCTCAACATATGATTATTAAAACTGCTAGTATTGAGCTTTCTAGAAACTATAACAATCTAATAATAATAGGTTTACATCCAGGAACTGTATCTACAAAACTGTCAAAACCATATATAAAGTCTGCAAAAAATGTGTTTGAACCAAAATATAGTGCTAGAAAATTGGTCTCTGTTATAGAGAAATTAGATTACACTTCTACAGGAAAAGTTTTCGATTATTCAGGAAAAATTATACCTTACTAAATTAAAAAAGCTCCAGCAAAAAATGCTGCAATGCATAAAAATATGTAACCACCAATATAAAAAATATCTTTTGAATTATTCATAAACTTACCTTTCTTTTTTTATAAGATTTACGAAAAATAATATTTTATAGATCACTATTTTACCATTCTTCTATATCTGGTCTTACTTCTACATCAAAAGACCAAGCAGACCTTTCTTGTTGCGCTATATGATAAATTTCATCAGCTATATCTTCAGGTTGAGCAAAGATTATATCAGGTTGATTTATTTGCTTCTCAATTCTCGTTCTAGTCCAAGGAGTATTTATCGAGGCATCTACCATTAAATACGCTACATGAATTCCTTTAGGGCCAAAATCCCTAGCTAAAGATTGAGCTAAAATTCTTTGTGCAGCTTTTGTTGGAGCAAAATATGGTGTATTTGCAATTCCCCTTTTTGCAGCAGTGTTACCAGTAACTATAATTACACCTTTCTTAGATTTTATCATATCAGGTATTAATGCATGAGCTAAATACATCAAAGATGTAGTATTTATTCTAAAGTTTTGCTCTAACCATTCAGGTTTTCCATCTAACAATGTTTCAAAATTGCCTTTTACGGCATTATGAATAAGTACTTCTGGAGCTCCCATTTCATCTTTAATTTTGTAACAAATTTCTACCAGATGTTCTATGTTAGAAACATCACAAACATAGCCTTTTGAACCTTCCAATTCTCTTTCAAACCTAACTAATCTCTCTTCAGATCTCGCTAACATAGCAATTCTATAACCCTCTTTAGCAAATTTTTTTGCAGTATACCCCCCTGTTCCTTCACCTAAGCCTGTTATCATGCATATGGGTCTAGTATCACTCATATCCATCTCCCTAAAAAATTAATTACAAATATTAAAAAACAATTATAATAAAAGAAAAATATATAATCAACGAATATCATATTGGGTTATTTAATGAAAAGTACAATAAATATTAAAGATAGGCTGCATAATTTAGTTATAAATCGTGAAACAGACTATGCTAACGATATATATAGAAACCCTGTAAAAGAATATATAGATTCCGAAAGAAATCTTTTAGAAAAAAAAATATTATTCAAAAACAATCCGGTTTGCATTGGTATTGCATCAGATATTCCTAATAAAGGAGACTGGTTTACATTAGATTTAATAGACACTCCTCTATTGATAGTTAGAAAAAATTCTACTGATATTGCTGCATATATAAATATATGTACCCACAGGGGTGCTAAGGTAGCAAAAGAAGATAGTGGTAAAAAAGCTTTTTCTTTTAAGTGTCCTTATCATTCTTGGGTATATAGCCTAGAAGGAAAACTTATATCAAGACCAAGAGAAAATGCGTTTGATAAAATTGATAAAAATGAATGTTCTTTAAAGCAAATTAATATTTATAATCATAATGGATTTTTATGGCTTAATATGAATAAAAAAAGCGAGATTAAATATAAAAAAAATGTAAAAGATTTAAATTTATTATTAAAAGATTATAATTTAAACAACTATCATTTTTATAAAAAAAAAATAATTAATATTAATATGAATTGGAAATTAGCTGCTGATACATTTTTAGAGCTTTATCATATTAATAGTTTACATGATGAAACACTAAGTCCTATAATAATGAGTGATATTGCTTTATTTGACTCTTTTGGGTCAAATATTAGAATTATTGGACCAAGAAAGTCAGTTTTAAAATCAAAAAATAAACTTCAAACAAACAAAGAGTTTAAAACTCATACTATACAAGTCATTACATTATTCCCCAATACCGTTTTAGTTACACACCATGAACACGTAGAAGTATGGCATATTTTACCAGGAGAAAAGGAAAATGAATCTAAAGTATCTTTCTCTTTGTATAGTAAAGAAAAAGCAATAACAAAAAGTGCAAAACAACACTGGGATAATAATTTTAATTTAGCTATAGATGTTGTTCAAGCAGAAGATTTCCCTCTTGGAGAAGATGTTCAAAAAGGGTTTTATGCAGACCCGAAAAGAAAATTAATTTTTGGTAAAAATGAACCTGGCCTTCAGCATTTTCATAAATCAATTAATCAAGCTCTGAAGGAAGGGTAATTATATATTGCGGTTTATATTAATAATATTAATTACTCTGATCTTGAAGACAACCTCTGCTAGCGCAAATTCAGTTAATTATTTTAATTTTGAGTGCAAAGGCGTTCTAAGAATGGGTGATATTTCCTCTATTGCAAAATGGAATATTAATTTTATTAATTCTAATAGAGCTACTTTAGACTTATATTATGATAATAAGAAAAAATCAGCAGACTTGAGAGTATCAATTCAAAAAAATAAGGATTTTTATGCCAATGGTAAATGGCGGAGTCAAACTACTCAAGGGGGAAGATTTGTTAGATTAAAATATATAAATTCTACTATGGACCTGACTCTTGGTCCAAATGGAAATAATTCACTAAGAGTAGATGGAAAATGTTCAAAAAAAGAAGTTAGCCTTGAACTGCCAAAAAAGGATATCCCTATAAAGAAAATTAAAGATATAATTTTTATTATAAAGGAACATAGCAAATATTCTATTAACCATCCAGATAATGCGGATAATATTTTAAGACATTTAAAGCATACATGTCATGCAATTGACTCTTCTTTAGTGGATGAACGACCAATGCCTGCAGGCGAAGAAAGTTTATCTGATCTATTAGCTGGAATCGATAAGAATATAAGTGAGCAAAATACTGTTATTGGTAAGATAAAAGAGGTCTCTAGTAATTCAAAAGATATGTGTCAAAAATATCTTTATTCTTGGGAGAAAAATTATGAATTACTAGAGACTGCAAGTTATATAAATAAAAATTTTACTAATTTATATAACGAGTTAGACAATAAGTAATTAAAGATTTACTCTATTTTCATTTCTCAGAGTAATAATTTTGTTAACTAACTTTTTTTGATCTTCATTTAAAAAACTATACATAGTTTTTTTATTACTTACAGCATTAGAATTTCCATCGCTCGCCAATTCTTCAACCACCAAATATGAATTAACCAGTTTATCAGCACTAATTTTATTAGCAGGACCTGCTAAAGAACTACCCACTGCAAAAAATCCTAGCATAACAACTACAACTAAATTTCTTAAAAAATACATTTATAAATTCCCTAATTAAATTAAATATGTTTTTACTACGCAAGTTCTATAAAAATAGATTAGTATAATTAAATATTTTTTTATATTAAGGGAATAACATTGATAAAAGCTCTCATTTTTGATGTTTTTGGAACAGTTGTAGATTGGCGAACTTCTGTAATTGAAGAATGTATTTCATTAGAAAAACATACAGGAATTTCTGGCGATTGGGAGAAACTGACAGATATGTGGCGTCAGAATTATATGCCATCAATGGATAAAGTAAGAAATGGGAAGAGAAAATGGGTAAACCTAGATACTTTGCATAAAGAATCTTTAATTAATATTTTAAAAGAATTAAATATTACAGGTTTAACTGATGAAAATATAGACCACCTTAATAAGTCTTGGCATCGATTAAAACCATGGAGTGATGTTGTAGAAGGTCTTAATTTGCTTAAATCTAAGTACTCTATATCCACTCTATCTAACGGAGGAATAGATTTATTATCTAACATGGCTAAAAAACAAAATTTACCATGGGATAATATTTTTTCGGCTGAAACATTTCTGCATTATAAACCTGACCCAGAAACATATTTGGGTGCAGCAAAAATACTCAAGCTTTTACCAGAAGAAGTAATGCTAGTTGCCGCACATAACCAAGATTTGCTAGCAGCAAAAAAATATGGTTTAAAAACAGCATTTGTTCTAAGGTCTAATGAATATGGTCCTAATCAAGACTTTGATTTAGAAGCAGATGAAAAAATAGATGTTTCTGCATCAAATTTTATTGAGCTTTTTGATAAATTAAATTCATATAATATATAAATTAGGAGGAAATTATGAAAATTTTTGTAGTAGCAACTAGAGATCCAGATAAACCAGCAGAAGATTTTGCACCTTTAATGGATCCAGAAGCAGACTATGCTTTAAAATTATATAAAGAAGGATTTATAAGAGAAATTTATAGTCGTACTGATGGGAAAGGAGCTCTTTGCGTAGTAGAAGCTGAAAATGAAGATATAGCTCTAAGTAAATTATCTGAGTTACCATTAGCAAAAGCAGGACTTTTATCTTTTGAGGTTTATGGAACTTCAGCTTATAGAGGTATTATTAGAGGAATTTAATATAAGAGAGGTAAAATGTTAAAATTATATCACTGTCCCAATGCTAGATCTATGAGATCACTCTGGCTTTTATATGAATTAAATATCGATTTTGAACTAGTAGAAATGCCTTTTGATCAAAAATATACAAGGTCTCCAGAGTATTTATCTGTTCACCCTTTAGGAAGAGTTCCATGCTTAGTTCATGACCAAACAACGCTTTATGAGTCAGGCGCAATTTGCCAATATTTATGTGAAACTTTTGACAAAGAGGATAAGTTAGGACGAAGTCTTGGGCATAAAGAGCATGCTGAATGGTTACAATGGCTTCATTATGCAGAAACAGTTGCAGTTCATGGGGCTTCCCTGGTTCAGCAAAATATAATAATTGCTGAAGAGTTAAGATCACCAGTAGTGATTAAACTTGAATCTAGAAGATTAGAAAAAGCTATAGAAGTACTTAATGATCATTTAAATGGAAGAGAATATTTACTTGAATCAGGTTTTTCTGCTGTTGATACTGCTGTTGGTTATAGTATACATATGGGAAGTATGTTTATTAAAATATCTGAATATAAAAATGTAGTAAGTTATTATAATAAACTAAAAAATAGAGAAGCTTTTAGAAAATCTTTGCCAAAAGATGTTAATGATCCTTTAGAAGAAATTGAGGTTTAATATTATGAAAACTGATGAAACACCGTTAGCCCCAGAACCAATTGCAGACCCAGAAATAGGTAGAATAACTACTTCCTTAAGTAATAATATATTTTATATTGGTATTGACCGTCCCACAAAATTGAACGGTTTCACACCAGAAATGTTTATGCAAATTGCTGAAGCTTTTACTGAATATGAAAATAATCATGATGCGAGATGTGCTATAGTTTTTAGCCATGGTCCACATTTTACTGCCGGAATAGATCTTCCAAAAATAGCTCCACTAATGAAATCTGGAAATAGAGATTATTTACATCCAAAAAATCTAATAGACCCATTAGGTTTAAGAGGTCATATTAGAACAAAGCCAGTAGTTTGCGCCGTTAGAGGTATAACATTTACATATGGAGTAGAATTATCATTAGCCTGTGATGTAACTATTGCAGCAGATAATTGTAGATTCTCACAATTAGAAGTTTTAAGAGGAATAATGCCTACTGGAGGGGCTACAATTAGATTTGTTCAAAGGGCAGGTTGGGGAAATGCGATGAAGTATTTACTTTCTGGTTTAGAGTTTAACAGTGAAGAAGCTCTAAAAATGAATATTGTACAAGAAGTTGTTAAACCTGATGAAGTTTTTAGTAGAGCTAAAGATATAGCTACTAGTATTGCAGCAGCAGCTCCGCTTGCAGTAAAGGAGACTATAAAAAGTGCTAAAATAGCCTTAGAAAAAGGAAGAGAGGCTGCTGTGTCAGAATTTGATCCCGTTCAGGAAATGCTTGCATCCAGCAATGATGCTAAAGAAGGCGTAGAAGCTTTTAAAAATAAAAAATCTCCGAGTTTCAAAGGTAATTAAGAATATTGCATTTTTACCTGTCCTAAACCATCAAAATTTACAGATATAAGTGTATTTGGTTCAGCAAAAATTGGTTTATCTAATGTATTACCTGTAGTAATAATATCTCCTGATTTAATAAACTTACCTCTACTTATAAGTTTATTTGCTAACCAACAAATAGAATTTAAAGGATCATTCAAAACATTACTTCCTCTACCTGAGCAAACCAATTTATTATCTATATATAAATTTATAGGAGAACTGAACCTATCATAACTCTTCCAATCTCTTAATTTTTCTCCTTTTATTAATAAAGAATGTACTCCATTATCAGATATTGTTTCCAATGCTTTAATATCCCAGCCTTTTTTATATCTAGCGTCTACGATCTCAATAACAGGGAATATAGCCTCTATGTACTTAACAATATTGTCTTTATTATATAATTCTCCAATATCAACTATATCTTCAGTTATTTCAAAACATAATTCTGGTTCAATAATTGGCTTATTCATATAACTTTTAATATCCAAATTAGGACTTAAAAAAGTTGTTTCTTGAAACATAATTCCAGAGAAAGGTTCTGTCATTCCAGAAAATTTTTGAGCCATTTCTGTTGTACATCCTACTTTCCATCCAATTTGATTATAATTAAAGCTTTTAACAACTTGATCTTGTATTAAATAAGCCTCTTCAACATCTTTAGGAATATTATTAACTAAATCAGGAATAAGAGTATTATCATCTCTAGAATTTATTATAATTTTAGCTGTTTCATCTAACATATAAACTTAACCTCTTCCTAAGTATGGCTGAGTTATTGGTAAAATTACGGATCCTAGAATATTTACATTAGGAGACATTGTTAGCATAGTTACGGCTAACTTACCTAAATCTTCTAAAGGAATTAAGCCCTCTCTCTCTGAAATTTCTTCTCTCCCTTTCCAAATATTAGTAGCTGCATTTCCAGGATGAATTACACTAACTGCTACTCCATGATCTCTTCCATCTAATGCTAATGCTCTCGTTAAACCTTCGATAGCAAATTTAGTGGCCGTATAAGGAGCATTTTCAGGTCTACTCATTTGGCCAGAAATACTTCCAATATTAATAATTCTTCCTGACTTTTGATTTACCATTATTTTCATAGCTTCCCTTGCACACAAAAAAGCACCATTAAGATTCACATCTACAACTTTTTTCCACAAATCATAACTCATTTCATAAGATTTTGCCTTAGCAGCCATTCCAGCATTATTAATTAAAATATCTATTTTTCCATGGTTAGACATAATATTTTCATAAACTTTTTTAACTTGCTCTTCCTGAGTTACATCACATGTCATCATCTCTATATCAGAACCTAATTCTGCTTGTGCTTCTTTTAATATTTCTTCTTTTCTTCCTACAATTATGACTTTTGCGCCTTCTGCAAGTATTGCTTTAGCAATAGCTTTACCAATACCTGTTCCTCCACCTGTTACTAAAGCAATTTTACCTGATAAATTCATATTAACTCTCCCAAATAAATTAAATAATACTTTTTTGTATTGATTAATAACTTTATACTAAATTATTATTTTTTCATAACTAAAAGGTGTAATTTAATATGAATAAAGAATTTAATAATTCATTATTAGTAGAAACAGATTGGCTAGAAAAAAATTATAATAATAAAAACCTGCGAATATTTGATTGTACTGTATACCTTAATTACCATCCTACTAAAATATACACTATAGAGTCAGGAATAGAGGATTATAATAAAGAACATATTCCCAATTCAGACTTTTTAGATATTAATGATATCTCAGAAAAAAATACCCCATATCGTTTTATGATGCCAGATCAAAATACTTTTGATAAAATAATGTCTTCTAAAGGGATTGGACAAGATACTCATGTAATTTTATATAGTAGAGATAATATTCAATGGGCAACAAGAGTGTGGTGGATGCTAAGATCTATGGGTTTTAATAATGCTTCAATATTAAATGGTGGCTTTGATCGATGGAAATACGAAAACAAACCAATAACTAGCGATAATATAAACTATCCAAAAAATATTTTTAAAAGTGTACCTAAAAAAGGTTATTTTTGTACAAAAGAAGAAGTAAAAAAATATATTACAAATAATAATATTTCTATCATAAATGCTTTAAGAAGATCCTTACATAATGGAACTTTCTCAGTTGATTACGGTCGTCCAGGCCATATTAAAAATAGTATAAATATTCCAAGCTCAGATATGGTTGACGATAAAACAAAACTATATAAACCGTTATATGAATTGGAAGAAATATTTAACAAATATAATGTTTTAAAAAAAGAAAAAGTAATTGCATATTGCGGTGGAGGTATAGCAGCTACTAATATTGCTTTTATATTAACTAACTTAGGTTATAATAATGTTGCAGTTTATGACGCTTCTTTATCAGAATGGGCTAACGATAATAGCTTACCAATGTCAGTAGACTAAATCTTTTTTTTTATGTACTCTAAGAAATAAAATTTGGGATTAAAAATGCTTACTGAGAAACAAATCAATGAATATAGTGAAAAAGGTTTTACTATTTTAGATTATCAATTATCTGACTTAGAATTAGATGAAATCAAAAGTAAGTATGACAATATTTTAAAAAAACACCCAGAATTTAAAGATTATTGTCCAACATTACTTAAATACGATAGAAATTTCTTAAAATATGCTCAAGACCCAGAAATTTTAAACTGTGTTAAACAAGTCATAGGACCAAATTTAGCTGTTTGGAATCAAAGTTTTTTTGCCAAACCAGGAATAAATGGGAAAGAAACTCCTTGGCATCAAGATGGAGCTTATTGGCCTATTAGACCTTTAGCTACCTGTACAGTTTGGTTAGCAGTAGATGACTCAAATATAGAAAATGGTTGCCTTAAATATATGCCAGGCTCGCATAAGAGAAAAGATTTAAAAAAACATAAGACTGATAATACTGAAAATTATACACTGAACCAAGAAATAGACCCTTCAGAATATAGTGAAGACAAAGCTTTTCATCTACAATTAAAGGCAGGCCAAATGGCTCTACATGATGTGTTTATAGTGCATGGATCAGGAGTAAATACTTCTCCTTACTCGAGGAGAGGAATGACAATCAGATATATGCCTACAACATCAGTATTTGATAGAAAGCTTGCAGCTGATCAGGAAAAAAAGTTTAATTTAGATCATGCTCATCGAACTTTATATCTAATGAGCGGTATTGATGAATCTGGTAAAAATGACTTCATAGTAAGAAGCTAATGTAATTATATAAATATGAATCATTCACCTGCAAAACCAACTACTCAATTAGATAATAAATTTGTAAGAGTTACAAAATGGTTTTTTCCACCAAATTCTGAAAC
>CEUV01030036.1_pt1 | contig 24352 bp, 25 predicted proteins | sample 356401 | NCBI WGS metagenome assembly CEUV01 (sample SAMEA2622710, study PRJEB7988) | marine metagenome | isolation source: saline water (ENVO:00002010), including
ATATCGATCAGATTGTTGGCAAACTTAGCAGGATCAAAGAATCCATCACCTCCATAGATAAATGATCCAAACACAACCAATGCGAGCCCAAACATACCGGTTTTCATTTCCTGTTCAGACAACTGAGGAGAATTTGCCTTTCCCCTTGAAATGATTTGATTTTGCTGAACCAATCTGCTTGACATAATTCCATTGAACATCATGATACCAAGAGAGACGAGTCCTGTAAGAGTAAAGCAAAATGAAGCAAAAACAGCTCCACCATTAGGTGTTCCAAAAACGCCTGATGAACGGATGACTCCAATGAACATGATGGCCCCTAAGACAAGAGAAGAAATAGAGAGTAAAATCTTGGTTCCAGTACTCACCATGAATGAAATAGGAAACGAGTCGTATTTTATATCTTAACCGACGTTATTGGTATCAGGTCAACACTTCGAGCAAGCGATCTTGTTCTGCAGCCATTCGCAGTTCCATTGCAATGCGTCGGCCACTGGACATTGGTTTTCGCCAGAGAGCGTTTCCGTATGGATGGCCGACGTTGACGTGAACGTTGGTACCTCCACCGAGTCGGGGAGCAACGTCGTAAATCCAGTAGTTCATATCCTTGTCAATGCAGGTTTGAAGACAGAATGGGCCGATGATACCTGGGTCGTAATGTTCCTTGCTAGCCTTGATGAATTTTTCACCAAGTTCAAACGCTTTCTCCAGTAGAGATTCTCGGATGGTTGCCGTATTGTGCCCTACAACGGTCATTTCTGGAATCTTTTGATGATCGGGCATGGTCATTTGTTGTGGAGCTGGTAGTCGAACGTGTCCATCCAGGGATGACTCGAATCGCCAGTCAACACCGAGCAGTTCCAATTTTTCACCTTCCTCAGCAAGAGGGCTGTAGAAGAAATTCAGATTGAAGACCGGTCCAATCACGTATCGCTCGATACGAGCGCCATCAAGCGATGCTTGGTCGATGATTCCATCCTTCAGCAGGACTTCGGATTTCTCCTTGTATTCCGCATAAGAGGCACACGTAAAGAAACCACGTTCGAGCTTCTTTTGTGCGTGATGAAGTTTGACGATTACTAGGCAATCAATGTCTTCTGGATTTTCAATGGCTTCAGGATATGGAAGTCCTGCCTTGTCAAGGATCCAGTAGTAATCTTGTTCTTCTGTTCGCTCTTCCATGCGTAGCATGTTTCTGGATCCAAACAGTGGAACTCTGAACTTGTTCTCAACATCTTCAATCGATGAGTAGGATGTAAACGACCTGTTCGGAATGTAGACTACGTTGCGCTTTCTCATTTCGACTTGCATTGAATCGTTCATGACATCGTTGAACGATGGCATGACGATGGCTTTGTCAACCATACCTCGAAGAACGCGTCCAGAACTTGATCGCTTGGTCTTGAAATAGTTCGCATAGGTCTTGTGACGACCTTCCTGACAGTACGCAACAGTCGGGAAACCTTCCTCGATGCCACCATCGCAAATGTCGAGAGCAGAATGTGATGCAGTCATTCCAATTCGGAGTTTCATCCGGTCGTAATCTTCGATGATTTGTGCAATATCATCTCGCTGCAACATGGTTCTCAACCGCCTCTTGTCGACCTCGGTCTTTGATACCATCGCTTGGACAGGTTCAGTCAAACCGCTGCAATTCCATCAATTCCTCGGTTGTGAGGGTGTCCCCAGACATGAGTTTGCTCATCAAATCCTGTACTTCGACACGTGCGGTTGGGCGCTCGCCTTCCCCGGCTTCTGCACTTCGTCGTGCACGCATCATGTCTTGGATGGAGTGCAAGCATCGAAGCGAAACGATGTAGAATCGATGCGCTTTGTCAGCCTCTTGCTTTGTATTGCGCAGTTCGCGGTGCTTGGAATTTGCACGTTCACGCTGCTTGTTAACTTCCTTATCCCATTGAATCATCAAGTCGTGCGCTTCTTGGGCGGCTGAAGCTGCTTGTTGAACGGCTTCGTGAGCCTCATCGTGCTCTTTTCGGGCAGCCATGAGTTCTTCGTTCTGGGCTGAATCGCTGTCGGAAGATGCCTGGTCTTTCTTCATTTGTCGAATCTTCGCGTTCAAATCCTTGAGACGCTTCATGACTTTGCCTTCGTTCTTACCCGTATGCTCTCCTCGCTCGAACTCACGCTCAAGACGACTGAATTCACGCTGGAGAGATTGGAGAGTTATTGGGCGCTCTCGACGACCACGTGGTCCACGTTCTGTAGGCTTTTCCTCAGGCTGATCGGCACGGAGTTTGTCTCGAATCTCGGAGACCTTCTTGCTGGCTTCGTTTCGGACACCTTTTTTCTCACGGACAACTTGATTCATTTGCTCACGGACTTGCTTTTGCTGGTCCGACAGTTGAATCAGTTCACGAACTTCAGAGTTGAATTCGTTTCGCTGTGAGACCAATTCCTTAGTTTTCTCGTTCCATGAGTCGCGCTCTTCACGGTACTGCGTTGCTTTTCCGTCGAGGATTGAGCGTCGTTCTTCAAAGAGTTGCTTGAAATCATCCATGGTCATCACCCTCGTTTCGAGGCATAGTTGGTTATGCTACACCCGACCGACCTGCCACGCCCATATAACCCCTTCACTCCGTTCGATAGATGGAACATGAGCAAATCAACGAAAAGCAATGTTCAAATTCATCGGGAAGGTGTTTGCCACTGGTGAGAAAATGCTTCTTGGTGGAATGCAAGGAATGGAACGCGTCGTACAATCGGACTTCCATGCACCCTACATCAGTTTGATTACGGGCCCTCCAGGTTCAATGAAATCTTCCTTTTGCCTTACGCTACTCACGAATCATCTCAATCGAACCGGCGAATTTGGTTTATACTGCACCGTCGAAGAGACTGTGGATTCGCTCATGCGTGGTGCTTCTAGTCTCGGGCTTCAACTTCCAATGAATTTGCAAGTGACGGATTTTACTGAACTTCGTCGAGAAAACGAGGACATGGACTATCTCAAATTTACAAGAAAAATGATTGAACACTTTAAGCAAACACACGGTGATCGCTTCACAACATTCGTACTTGATTCACTCGGAGCCATCTATTCTCTCACCACCATCGATGAGGTCATGCGAAAGAAGATGTTCTCCTTCTTTGACTTCCTTCGTTCCATGAACCTCAATGTGATGCTCATCACCGAGCGAAATATAGGTAGTCATGCAGAACTTCAAGGCAATGAGGGATTCCTTGCGGATGCTGTCATCAACATGGGGATGGATCATCGCAATGGTAAGCTCGTCCGAACCATGCAGATCGAAAAGATGCGTCACATTCGTCACGCTATGGAAAAACAAGCCGTCGACGTAGGCCCACATGGTTTGGTTGTACTCGGTCCCTTATTTGATTGAATCAAGCAACAGGTCGATGGCTCCTAAGTTGACGTTGGCTTCGGAGCGAATGAGGATGATGTTTGATTTTTGAGCATAGAAAACAGCACAACCATTCTTGCCGATGAGTGTCACTTTCTTCCTATTTACAAGGAGGTTCCGTATCGATTCCATATTGAAACTATCATCTTGAATTGAATCGTTGAGATGTTCAACAGACGTAACACACGGTATCTGTCGTAGCGCATTCAAGATTTCTTGCACGATGGTAACCTTACTCTAAGGCGTATCATTGTTTGGATGATGATGTCGTAGTTGGCCACGCATCATGTAGCCCAATCCTTGTCGATAATAGCCGTGCAATTCTTGAACAATTTCTAAGCCTCTTTTTCTATAGAACGATATCGCACCTTCGTTTGAAGCCCGTACTTCAAGTTGGACAAAGGTGTAACCTTCGGGGAGGAGTTGATCTGCCATCATATTCCAGACGAGTGAACCCCAACCTTTGCCGCGTGCTCCCTCATCGAGAACAAAGGAAACAATTCGTACTGTATCGTCCTTGAATGGTGTTGTCCAAAGCAATCCTCGCATCGACTCTTGATGTTCGTTTTCAGAATCAAACAGCATGAAATTCCCATTCCAATCTGGGACCGGTAAAGATTGAATTGTCCCGATGAAGTATTCTTCACCGGTTCCTTCGAGGAACAGTTTCTGCACTCGACTTGTCCACTCAATGGATAACTGCGAAGGGGAAAGGCCTCGTCGCCATCCCTCGTTCAATGGCTCACTTCCTTGTTTCTTTTCTTCCACGTGTTCGTCCTTGACGGATGTCGATCTTTCGAGATGAACGCTTCTTGGATTGTCGTTGCTTCTGCTGTTGCTTTTGTCCATCGCTTGAACCGATGCTTGCAATGCCGCCCTTGGACAGCAAAGCATCAAGTTCGTTGAGGGAAATTGAACCACCACTCGATGCTTTTTGTCGGACCTCATTGATGTTGACTTCAGGCGCTTTGGGTCTGCGTGATCGTTGTTGACGATCGTTGCGTGGAGCTCTGCGATTGGCGCCTCTCTGTTTCTTCTTTGAAACACGTTGCCATGCTTCAAGCCTGCCAATCTCACGGCGTAATTCGTGCTTTGAGGAGTATCGCTCATTGATCGAACGTTGGAGCAATTTCGCATTCTTTTGGAACTCTTTGACCGATTTAGGATTCGGATGAATGCCTTCGAGTGCTGGGTTGCTTGCAGCAAGCTTCGCCAATACATCCTCTTCCTGTTTTTTGGTTTTCTTCAACGCACGATATTCTTGATTTTGCTCACGTCGGAGTTTGATGAATTCCTGGTGTGCTTCGTTTGACTTGAGCGATGCTTCGTACATGGCCTGCAATTCAAAGAAATAGGCAAAGTCGCCTTTTTCTACACCAAGATTTGGTGCACTGAAGACATCAACCTCTGCGGTAAGTTTCTCGAAAATACGCAACATTTCTTGCTTGATTCGCTTGGTAGGTATTGCAATCCTTTGATTGATGCCATCACGAACTTCCCGCATTTCCTGGACTTTCATACTCAGTGGACGGAGTTCAGAGAGGATTTGTTGACGGTCGGAACGTACGTTCCGAGTTTCTCGAAGTCCACCTCGTAGAAGGTCAAGCAGTTCCTTTGAATGCTGACGCTCCTCAACAAGTTCACGAATTTGCGATTCAACAACCTCCAAGTCGGCTCGAAGTTGCTCAAGTCGTGTTGCTATTTCGTCGGGTGAAGTGCTTCTCAAATCGTGGAACAGATCGCTCGGTTCTTCTTCAATATCCATGACTGGTTCACAAATGTCCTTCCATGAGGATCCCTTGGAGAGCAATTCGATGATACGCATGAATTCATTTTGAATCGTCATGGCGCCTTCAGCACGGACGACTCGAGAAAGGTCATGCTCGTGATTATATGGATCCTCAATCGGCATGATGTGTTCCATCCATCCGTCATCTGCTCCAGTCACAACTTCAAGCGGAAGAGGGCCAGTATGCTGCCACTTCTTTGCTTTGGCTGACAATGCTTCGCCGCTTCGAATTGAAACAACCATGGTCTCCCAATCCCATCGTGTTGCGAATCGCTCAAAGAACGAAATCAACAATGAAGCGAGGGATTGGTTGTTTTTGGTTGCAAAGTGCTCATCGTTGTAGCTGACATCGTAGGTCGTTCCTTTGAAAGTGAGTGGATTCGGTTCAACGTCCTTTTGCCTGTTTGGAGCAAGTGGTGGTTGGACCAGTTGGGCATGTTGAATACTGAGTAAGGTCCAGGCATAGGACGAGAGTGTTCCCTCAAAGGCATTGTTGATGCCTCTGCGGCTAGCCCAATATTTGACCATCTGAATTAGTCGCTGCAGACGTTCCTCTTGAGCGTATGACTTGAGCATCATTGAATTGTGGATGGCGAGCCTGTTGTCGAGGGAAATGTCCACATCAAGACCGGATCGAGGATCTTTGAATTTGATAATCGGAATCCGTGCTTTTGGAATTACTTGGATGTTCTCCATTCCCTCTTCATGAAACAGTCCTGACAACTTCCTCAGCACCTTTTGTGGAGGCTTGTTTTTGAACGACAAGCACAGGTCTAGGTCGCCTGTTCCGATGGAGAGATTTGTTACACTTGAGCCAAATGCTTCGACGACAGCATTTTTCCCGAATCGGCGGAATAAGAGGCTCTTTAGGTGCTTTGTAAGTGATTCCCTACTCTTTGCTTTTGCATCGCCAATTTTCTTGATCAAGCTTGACAATTCTGAATCAAGTGCTTGGATTCGTGCTTCATCGATGGTGGAAACATCAGGGACTTCAATGTCTTCGACGAGGTGCCTGTAAAGGTGTGACCAACGCTCTTGTTGCTCTTTTGTAAGTCCAGTGATGGTGCAAACACTCATTCTTCTTCACCACCTTGTTCTTGCTGTTCACGACGCTCGCGAGCAAGAGCACGCGTCGATTTACCGCCTTCTCGAACACGCTGAGCGTCCAACATAAGCTCATGGAATCCTTCTTCAATGCAGTTGCTCCAGAAGTCAATCCCTTGCTGGCTTTCATCGAGTGCTTGTGCAAGGCGAGTCGTCCTTGCATCGGCATGCTTTCTCTTCCGTTCGTTTTCGATGTATGTGTCGTGGAAGATTTGATTCTCATCGTGCAGTTGAACCATGGCTTGATGTGCCTTGTCTGCTGTTTCCAGAAGTTGTTTGGCCTTCTCTCTCAATTCTTTCATGTTGTTGATTTCAGCAAACTTCTCTTTGCGGGAATCGACCCACTCTTCGTGCGCTCGAATGAGGTTCTTCATCTCGTTCAATGTTGTTCGTTCATCGACGTGCGTGCCCCAGTTGGTTTGGAGTGATAGGTCCAAGGCATCCAAGCGTTGTTGCAACCGATCTTTCGCCCACTCAGGTTCTGGGACTGTGTCTCCCTTTTGCTGTGGAATCGATTCACGGATGGTGTTGGCTTCGATGAAAAGTTTCTTTGCTTTTGCTTGTGCGTCATTCCTCTCTTTTTTCAGTGAAGCGACCTTCTTGTTGACATCATCACGCTTTGCCTTTGCAGAGCGGGCCATGGCCGCTGCTTCCGTGAGTTCATCGCTACGAGCATCGAGTTGTTCTGGTATCTCCGCAGCGAGCCGTTCTCTTCGGTGAAGGATGGCTTTGCCAAGAAACTCTGGAGTGATGGCCAAGAGTTCCTCAGGCGTCATGTATTCGCCCCACCCTGCAACCACCAATAAACCTCCCGTCATGTCCTTGTTCAACATCATGCTCAAAAACCTCCATTGTTTGAGGAACAATATGGAACAGCGTGGTTGTCGTGTACAAGCCACCGTTCTGATTGCTATGCTCCTCTGTGCGATGCTGACAATCCCATCTGCACAAGCAAATGGGCCTGTCGATGTTCAATTCGTAGGCGTCAATTCACTCACCTACTCTGGAGCGGATGAAAACGCTGTGTTGACCTCAAACACAACGGTTCGACAAGGCGATCGCCTGCATCTCGAAATACCCGTGGAGAACATTGGAGCCAGTGCTCAAACAGCATCAATTATGCTCGAAATACGTCAAGCCACATGGAATGAAACCGTGTTCTTCGAGGGCGTTTCCATCGATTCGATGACCACTGAAGTTCTGATTTATCTCTCATCAACAGATGTCATTGAAGGCGAACTCGAGGTTGAAATGTCCATCAACGGAACCAGCACCGAACAAAACGATTCCATCCACGTTGGCCCGCCGCCACTGCCAAATGTTCATCTTGACATTGAATTGGCAACGGAAAATTATCTCGCAGGGGATTTGATTCAATTCAATCTTACTTCGACCAACGCAAACGGAGAGCGAGCGTTCGATGGTACATTGGTATGCACCTTCCTCGGCGAGGAAGCCTTCAATGATACGCTTTCTGTAGGAATCGGTCAAAGTGTTGTGAGGTCTTTGGATATACACGCACGTCCTGGTGTTCTCGAATGCCTGTACGTAGGAGATCGCAACCAAACGACTCCTACTCCTGTTCCCTACTCTTTGGAAGGGTTGCCTTCTGCTATTTTCGATGAAGCAGGTTCAAGCGGATTTTCGTTGATAGGTGGCCCTTGGCACGAGGGGGACAACTTGGAGACTTCGTTCATTCTTCGTAACCAAGGGGATGCTGAAGGGTCTGCAACCCTCGAGGTTGTGCATCAAGGTACAGAATACAACAGTGATTCAATCACGCTAGCAGCAGGTGCAGCTGGTGAACTTCAGCTCGATTTCGAAGACCTCTCAGCAGGCGATCATACCTACAACTGGAGCATCGTTTCAACCAACGGGATTGTGCTTGAGAATCTTGCCGGCTCAGTATCATTCACAGTGCTTGCATCTCAAGCGATGTTTGTCGAGGTTGATGTTGAACAGGCTTCTACTGGATTGGTTCTCAATTGGAATGCTTCGATCACCAACGGTGTAGATCGTGATGTCAAACTTCGGTATGGATACCGTCTCTCAGGGACGGATGTCTATCTCAATGAACAAATCGTAACGCTGGGTTCTGGTACACTCACTGGACAAACAACACTTGGCGATGTGCCCGGCGACACAGTCCTTGTTCGAATGGAGCCTGTAGGATGGGTTGCATCAACGAATAGTTACATTGCAACAGCAACATTCGAAACGACTGAAGCAAAATACTCTCTCAATATTGACCCCCTCACGTTGCCTCGTGAACCAATACAAGGCCAACAGGTAACGGTGACGGTTATGCTGCAGAATACAGCATCAATTGAAGGGCCATCTGGCGTGTTGTATTTGACCGACAGCACCGGTCTTTTGCTTGGAGAGGTGTCAACCGACCCGCTGCGAGCGAGTTCCTCTCGCAACGTTGACTTTGTCTTCACGACACCGTATGTAAACGAGATGTTGTTGACGGCAGAATGGCGCTACGACTCCTTTGTTGTCGATGATGAGCAGAGCGTACTTGTCAACGAAGAGGTCGTTGAGGAAACATCCGTGGACATACCATTCGTTGCTATTGGTGGTGGAATTGCTCTTGCGGCTTGTGTTATCTTCCTGCTTCATTTACGCCGAGGCACTGACGATGCCTCTTCGGCTGAAAAGACGCCGGCAAAGAAGAAGACTGCTCCAAAGCCAGAAAAGAAGAATGCTGAGCCTGTCGAACGCTCCTGTCCATCGTGCGACCGCACATTGCGGATTCCCGGAGATTACTCAGGAACGGTTCGCTGCCCTGATTGTTCAGAAAAATTCGAAGTTGAGGCTGAACCATCGATCGATTTAGACGAAGAGCTTGATTCGATTGACGACGAGGTGATTGAGGAGGAACCCGTTGAGAAGAAAGTTGAGATTGCATGCCCTCAGTGTTCCTCGAAACTTCGTGTACCGTCCTCTTACAAGGGTTCAGTTCGATGCCCTTCGTGCTCGATTGTATTTTCTGCGAAATAAAATTCACAGAAACACTTGAAATTCAGTATGCCTACGCGCAAGCATGGCGGGGCACTTCCAAGAATTCGAAGACGAATATCTTGAGACAATGTACGAGTTTTATGAGCACGACAAATTCTCTAGGGTAAGAACAGGTGATTTGGCTGAACGATTGAAGGTTTCACCTGCTTCGGCCACTGAAATGATCCAACGACTGTCGTCGAAAGGATACATCGATTATGAGCGTTACAAAGGCGCAAAATTGACGCAAAAGGGACTTGAGCATGGTCAGATGATGAAACGACGTCATCGACTTGCTGAAGTTCTCTTGGATCGCATTCCTTTCGATGGAAATATGCATGAAACAGCCTGCCGACTTGAACATGCCATCGATGATGATTTGGAAGTTGCACTCACTGTGCTCCTCGGCAACCCGATGCTGGATCCATCCGGTCGAGAGATTCCAAGGTCAGGCGCTCATCTTGAGCAACGTGTTCAATCGTTCATTGAATCGCAAGTATCACTTTCTCACCTCGCTAAGGATGAATCAGGGACGATACAAGCACTCCTACTTTCAGATTCGTTGCAATCCCTGCTCGGTGGCTCCCTCTCATTGAACAATACGATTACAGCAAACGGTAACAATACGTTCACAGTGGATGGAAAGGAGTTCATGTTGAATGCAGATATTACCGAGAACATTATCGTTAAGCGCTGTTGAGTGAAGAAGCACACAATTTGCTCTGTTTGCCCCCGAATGCTTTTGAGTTGTAGCATCGACGTCGCTGTGTGAGCGAGACGGCCGTCGAAGCATCGAGCGATGACATCGCTACCTCGTTGTTTGAGCGAGAGCGTGTCTTGCTCTCCATTGACAATCAATTGATTTCACTTGGTTTGCGCTTGACGCTTCTTCTTCCTGCCTTCGCATTGTTCATCCTTATTGGATCATGGGCATACGAAGGGACCGATCCAAACTGGTGGGAGTCGAGCATCGAACCTTCTCTCGGACAATCTTTCAGCTCGACTCTACTCTTGCTCGGGACAGTGGTTGGTATTGGTTGGTTGCTCGCTCTCGGTATTCACCGTTACAGAATTGCCCTTTCTTATTCCGCATTCAGACTTGAAGTAGAAGCCTCCGAGAAGCGCCATCAAAGCATTGAGGCTTTGCATGGTTACGATGGTATGGCCCATCGAATTCATCGACAACTTCGAATGCATTCACTCTCATTCTCAACGGTTCTTCTCGCATGTATCGGTCTTGGCGCTGTGTTGCTTCTTGGACTCCATACATCCTTGGGCGAAAATGTCTTCATTGTTTCATGGGGAATGCTTCTGCTTGCTGTCGGCTTCCATATGGTCACACGAGAACATCGATTCAACATGGTTCACAAATCTGGATTGCTTGACGCGTTTGAAGCTCCTGTTCACCCTTCGACCTTGGAAGGTGTCTTCGACGATATGATTCGAACCCACCTCGATCCATTGCTTCGCTCCAAGTACGACGAATTGATGCGTAGCGTGCAGAGTCACGTCAAGCGAGGCGTCAAACATGATTACGCAAGGGAAAAGGTTCTGATGACCTTGTATCGCCATTACAACGGTCTCGATTCGAAGACGGTTCGCCTTGAACTTGAGGAAGTGCTCAAGGAGGAGGGGGCAGATCTCCTCATTGAGGACGAATCGTTTGGACTGGAACTCTGGCTGGAACTGATTGAGCATGCTCAAGAGCAATGTCCGGCCTTCTTCCGCTTGATTGACAGAATCGAGCAAGACATGGAGTTTGGACGTTCTCCTGCCCTCAAGGATTTGGTCTTCGAAGTCGATTTGGAGAACGTTGTGACCAAGCGAGCCAATCTCTTCGTTTTCATGCACAACCTCTCGAAGAAGAGTCGAACTGTTGTGTTCAGAGTCCAATCCCCAGATTTCCGTCCAAATCAAATTGCAATGCGCTACGATCTTGCGCCAGGTAAAGAGATGTGGTGGTCGAGTGAATCTTTACCTGTTGCAGTTGAAGGGAACGAAGACGTCCTCGGTAAGATGACTGGGTTGCTCCGTGATGGGACCATGGCCTGGCAAACACTTCTGCCGGAGCGATTTGGTGAAGCTACAGTTTCCGTACGTTTGGAAGAAGTCAGTGGTGATCTTCTCATCGGTCGTCAAATCAACGTTAATGTCCGCAATGAATTCCGCACTCGTTTGCGACGCCTGGTTACGGTGTCTGCACAATTGCTCGGCTCACTTGTGATCGCTCTGGGAGCAGTCCTTGAATTGTTGGAAATTTTCAACGTCTGAACAGGATTTTTCAAGCCATAGGTTTGAAATGCAAAACCACTACGCAGTGGTATGTTGGGTTCGAAAGACCAAGCAGACGAACGCCCTGATGCAGAGTTGAGAGACCGCTTGCATGCTATGGAAGCAAAGGTACGCAAGTTGCGAGATGTTCGGAACAATTTCAGCTCAGACGCTCGTTCTGCTGCTGAGCAACGCAACGCTGTTCAAGCACAATACAAAGAGCACCGTGAAAAGGTCGATGTTGTTCTTGCTGAAGTCAAGGCCATCCGCTCAGAGGTTCGAATATTCAAGGAAAAGAGAAACGCCATTCAAGACCAGATCAAGTCGGTCATTGGTCAAGCCAAAGGACGCCGTGGTGAGAAGAGCGAAAAGAAGAGTGCAACAGCAGAACACGCACAGTTGAAGCGAGATGTTGCCCAACTCGAGAATCTCTACAACACCTCTGCTATGGGTCCAAAGAAGGAAAAAGAGACAATGGAGAAAATCAAAATCATGCACCGACGCATCATGGAATTGGCTCCAGATGTCGAAGCCTTTGAGTTGGTTGCTGTCGACCTCGATGACCTCGATTCTGCCATCAAGACGCTCAAGGCAGAAGCCGATGCTGCTCACCAGGCAATGCTTGAAGCTGTTGGTCGTGCTGATGAAAAATCCAAGGAAGTGGATGAAGCGTTTGCACATCGCGACTTCCTCAAAGCAGAAGGTGACCGACACCACAACGAGTACGTCGCACTCCGAGCCAAGGCTGACGATGCGCATGCCAAGATCGATGAGATGATGGCTGACGTCAACAAGGTTCGAGATGAGTTGAATATGGCTCGTGAAGAACGTAAGTCATGGATGACTGAGCACAACAATGCAGTTACAAAGAGTCTCAAGACTGGTGCTGAATCCGAAGAGGTTGCTGAAGAATTGATTTCCAGTCTCCTAAGTGAAGGAACACTTACCTTTGGAGGAATGGGTCAGGAAGAAACCACAGCCGCAACACCACCACGTCGTGGTGGAAAGAAGAAGAAGATGGGCCGAATCGACATGTCGGCTGGTCGTCGACGACGTTGATCAACATGCTTGGCATCATCATGGCCGGCGGCCAAGGCTCCCGATTGCGCCCAATTACGGACGTTCGTCCAAAACCAATGGTTGAAGTTCTTGGTCGGCCAGTCATCGACTTCGTCAAAGATTCGATGGTTCAAGGCGGTGTAAACAACCTCATCGTAACAACAGGCTATCGAGGAGACATGCTCGCTGCGCATGTTGAACACTGGAACACGGATGGACGAACTGCTCGAATCAACCAAGAAGCAACACCCATGGGGACAGCGGGAAGTGTCCGTCTGTTACTTGATGAAATCACAGAAACCGCCATCATCGGTTCTGGAGATTCCGTCGCATCCTTTGATGTTGCTGCATTGCTCGAAGCACACAAGCGCAGTGGTGCAAAAGCTACGATGGCGTTGTGGGAAGTTGAAGACCCAAGTCCGTTTGGTATCGTAGGTTTGTCAACAACCAACGAAGGTGATGTTGACGGCACGCTCCGTGAGGGTTACATTCGGCGCTTCAAGGAAAAACCAACGCCAGAGGAAGCATTCAGCAATGTCATCAATGCAGGATTGTACATTCTCGAGCCCGAAGTCATGGCATTGGTTCCAGAGGGAGTAAAGTACGACTTTTCGAAAGATCTCTTCCCACGTTTGCTTGAAATGGGTTGGCCAATGTATGCACAAGCCATCAACGGTGTTTGGTTTGATGTTGGATCTCCCTCGGAATTGATTCGAGCTCAAAACGTTCTCATCGAACGTAAGGATGAACTTTCGTTTCCAATTCCTGAAGGCGCTCGAATCGAACATGGTTCCTTCATCGATCCAACGGCTTTTGTGCACGAAGATGCAACCTTTGTGAATTCCGTTATCGCTCAACACGCAGTTGTTGGAGCAAACACCGTGCTGAAACATTGTGTGCTCATGAATGGCTCAAAGATTGAAGATGGAGTGCATTTGGAGTACAGTATTCTCTCACCTGGTGCCACAGTTTCCAGCAATGTCTCGACTTCGAATGTCATCTTGGGTGACGATGAGCGTCTTGAAAACGTTTGAAATAAATAGATTGCAGGCACTGAGTTCTAATACCCTCGGAGCGGAGAATGGACCATGGCAGTAGAACGTACGTATGACCGAACATGGGAAGAAATTGAGTCCATGCTTGCACGTGCTGAGAAAAAGATGAGAAAGTGGAAGGACTTTTTCGAAGATTGTCGTGAGCGCGGCGATCGTGATGGTATGAAAGATGCTGCTCGCAACTTCAAAGCATTGGAAGGTGTCATCAAGACACTCAAGTGGACACTCGGTGATGTGAGTGTCGATACACCATTGGAGTGATTACCAACCACGTTGGTCCAATCGAACTTCAAGCGTTTCCAGCTCATCACCCTTCATTGGGTCGCCTTCGATCATTGCTTGGGCTTCAGCAACCTTGCTCGCATCATCGTAGTGAGCGGTTGCCATGACAATGGCGTCTGCCATGTTTGGTGGATCATCAGACTTGAAAATTCCAGAGCCGACGAAGATGCCATCCATGCCCATGCGCATCATGTGCGAAGCGTCTGCTGGTGTGGCGATACCTCCGGCTGAAAACGTGACTACGGGGAGTCGTCCAAGCGTCTTGACCTCGTCCAATACGGAGCGAATGGATGCATGCATGTCTCCATCAATGGTGCCAAATGGTGTTCCCAAGTAGGTTCCTGGAAGTTTCGAGGTATTGGCTAGAACTCGGTATCGCTCCATGATGAGATCAGCAGTTTCGTCAAGGAGGTTGTCGTCCATGGACTGAACTTGCTTGATTTCTTGCGTAATGAGTCGAGAGTGCGTTACGGCTGCTACAAGATTGCCCGTGCCTGCTTCTCCCTTGGTTCGAATCATGGCTGCACCTTCATGAATACGACGAACGGCTTCGCCAAGTTCAGTTGCACCACAAACGAATGGAATTTCGTATGCTTTCTTGTTGATGTGGAAGAATGGATCTGCAGGTGTGAGAACTTCGGATTCGTCAACCATGTCAACGCCCATGGATTCGAGAATCCGTGCTTCACCTTCGTGACCGATACGGGCCTTGGCCATGACTGGAATTGACGTGCAGTCAAGAATGCCTTGAATCATGTCTGGATGACTCGTACGAGCAACGCCGCCTGCCTTGCGTATGTCTGCTGGTACTCGCTCGAGTGCCATTACCGCAACAGCTCCGGCATCTTCTGCGACAGCCGCCTGTTCTGCGTCAACGACGTCCATAATGACGCCACCTTGTTGCATACGAGCAAAGCCACGTTTGATGAGATCGCTTCCGTGACGAAGTTGGGTAAAGTCAGTACGCGTCATGAGTATCAATCCTCTCGGAGGTTTACCCCTTCAAGAAGGTTGGTTAAGGCCCGTGATTGAATTAGGAGCCGAGAACAGGTGAGTCGCCTTCTGCAATTGGTGCATCAGCAGCCTCATTTTCGTTCCTATCGATCCATTCTTCTTCTTCATCAGGAACATCAGTGTCAGCGAAGATGGCTTCGACTGGGCACTCTGGAACACATGCACCACAGTCGATGCATTCGTCTGGGTCAATAATGAGATACGTGTCCATTTCGCGGAATGCTTCTACAGGACAAACTGCAACGCAATCTTGGTACTTATGATTCATACATGCAGACGTAACGACGTGTGGCATATATTTGCTATTGTCATCAACTACTTGAAACCTTTTTTTCTGCCATTCTCAGTTTAGGCTAGCCGAAAATTTCGGCTGCAATCGATTTGACTTCTTGTCCAGGATAGACGGCGAGTTTGATTCGAATCTTGATGACAGGGTCGCTGTCGGTGGATGAGATAAGTTCGACCTTTTGTCCGATGACCGATTCGAGATTCAATCGAAGATGAATTACATTGTCTTCATCAAGACGTGCGTCCAGTTCTGATAGGATCGTATCATGGTGGGGCTTGAGCTTCTCAACAAACGATTCGATTTGCTTGTTCTTTTTTATCTGCGTCGAAAGCATTGCCACGCGTGGTCCATGGTAGGACGTCGTCATATCGACATTCCACTCGGTTTCAGTCAACCACTCGAGGGCTTGCGTGACCAAATCAATGTCCTGCAATTCATGCGCAGTTGCCGCTGCATGAACGTGAAGAATGCCCATGGATTGACGTTGCAGAGCGAAGGTCATGAGGTTTACCGCTCTTCTTTTCCATCAATTTGCTTCATATAGGTGAGGTATGTCGGTGGAACGCTAGAGGGGTAGCCCCCTCAGATACCCCTCCGAGATGAGTGCCATGGCAAAGAAGATGAGCGCAAAAGCGCGAGCAGCAGCCCGTAAGCAGAGAGATAAGTGGAAGACCAAGCGTTGGTACACGATTCGAGCGCCTCGATATCCATGGAACTACCAGAACATCGGTGAGACCATCGGTGAGTCTGACGAGCACATCATGGGACGTATCTATGAAATGACACAACAAGAATTCAATGGTGACTTCACCAAGATGCACGTTATGCTTCGATTCCGTGTCACAGACACAGTCGGACAAGATGCATTGACCACTTTTGTTGGTCACCACCACCAAACCAACCACATCCGTCGACAAATTCGTCGATACCGTGGAAAGATTGACGACGTTCTCGACGTTGTCACCGAAGACGGTTACTTGGTTCGTATCAAGCCGTTGATCATCACGCAAAAGCGTGTTCAGACCTCGGTTAAGCAATCCATCCGAGCCAAGACACGAGACGTCCTACGTGGCTACGTTGCCAAGACAACCTACGATTCGCTTCAGGTTGCTATGCTCGATGGATCGCTTGAATCTGAAATTCAGAACCAAATCAAGAGCATCTATCCTTGCCGATCGGTCGTCATCCGCAAGAGCCAACTTCTGCAAGAAGGTGTTTCGATGGACCAAGGTCCTACTCTCGACGAAATCCACGCCGAAGAAGCACGCAAGGAAGCCGAAATCAAGGCCAAGAAGGCAGCAGCACTCGCTGAAGCCATGGCTGAAGAAGAGGCTGAAGGTGACGCTGACGAAGCAGAAGATGTCGAAGAAGACGCAGTCGAAGAGGTTGCAGAGACTGAAGAAGCACCTGTAGAAGAAGAAGCAGTTATCGAAGAAGTCGCTGAAGAAGAGGCTCCTGCTGAAGAAGCATCTTCTGATGACGTCGATTACAGTTCAATGACTGTTGCAGAACTCAAAGATCTCCTCAAGGCGGCAGGCAAGCCTGTCTCCGGAAAGAAGGCTGAACTTATTGAGCGCTTGCAAGAGTAATCAGCGAACATTTGACAACCCTTGACGAAGAGGGTCCTTCATGCAGCGACTTGCCATCATTGGTGGAACGGGCCTTCTTAACATGGCAACGGGGCAACCGTTTGCAGATGCTGGACTCGAAATACTTGCTACGGATTCGTTCGAAGTTGAAACGCCATATGGCAATGTCCCGCTGAAGTCGTTTCAACTTCGACAGGGCTCATCAGAAAAGACCCTCGTCTTCCTTCAGCGTCACCACAACGAAGGCAAGCCAAACAAGCCACCTCATAACATCAACCACCATGCGAACATCTGGGCATTGAAGCATGCTAACATGGACGCAGTTCTTTCTGTCTGTTCAGTGGGTTGCATCGTCGAAGATTTCCCTCCAGGTCGCGTCGGATTGGCCAATCAATACATTGACTTTACAGGACAAACAACAACGTTTCACGATGAAGAGGCTGAGTTTACCTCGGTGACAGTTCCGTTCGATCAAACCATGAATGCCTCATTGGAGACGGTTCTTCGCAACGACCAAAATCTTGCCGATGAACGCCTTCTCTTCACATACTGGCTCGCACAAGGCCCTCAATTTGAAACGGCAGCCGAAGTTCGTGCCATCGAGAAACTTGGCGGCCATGTCGTTGGAATGACCATGCCGCGAGAAGCCAAACTTTGTCGAGAAGTCGAGATGCCATATGCAGCATTGCTCATTGGTTCGAATTGGGCAGCAGGAAAAGAACCAGGTGATGCAAGCGCAGATTTGAGTCATAAGGCTGTCTCTGCAGAAGCCAATCGTCGACTTGGACCGGTCTGGGCATGCATTACATCATTGCTGACACAATGATTTAGGGCGTTCAACATAACCATGCATTATGGAACCATTCTCGGTTGAATCTTGGTTAGCATCAGAAGATGAAGATGTTTGGACTGGAATGATGCAACGTGTTGCAGCTTTTCATCACAAGCACGACTTTGCTGGAAACAATGGTCATGATATGGGATACAGAATCGCTCTAACCGTTGAAGAACTAGGTGAACTGGCAGCTGCCATCACCAAGAACAAGCCGATTGAAGAAGTGGCTGAAGAGATGGCAGATGTCCTCATACTCCTGATGGGACATTCCTTGGCAATGAACATCGATCTCAAGGCTTCGTTCGAGGCGAAAGTCGACAAAATCATGCAACGTCCTTCTCGAAAAGGTCGACTTGGAATTCGAGTTACAGAGTACACCGATTCATGATTTTGTCAGAACCATGTATGTTGTCGGATGTTCATTCTCGCTGCTTTGCGGCGTTGATTCGATGATTTCTCGATGCCATTCATCACCAAACAAGCCAACTTTGACATCACCAGAATTGGATGTCTCAACCGATGTGAGATGAATCTCTTCAACCATATCGCGACACTGTTCGTAGACGTTGGCACCACCGATAATCCAACATTCGTTACAATCGTTGGCTTTTGCAACGTTGATTCCTTCCTCTATAGAATAAACGACATCCGCATGAGAGAGGGTGTATTCACGGTTCCGAGTCACAACAATGTTGATTCGATCGACAAGGGGTCGATACATCTCTGGGATGGTCTCCCATGTCGTCCGACCCATGAGCACTGCACTGTTTCCGTTGCCCAATGTCAAGCGCCTGAAGCGAAGCATGTCCGATCGAAGGCGCCATGGCAATCCGTTTTCTTTGCCAATGCACCCGTCCAAATCCATGGCAAGGATCATTTTCAGTTGCATAGAAATCAAACCGAGATAGGTGCGGAGATGTGTGGATGATGTTCGTAACCGATTACTTCGATATCATCAAATGTGAATCCATCAATGCCCATGATGGTTTCATCCAGTTTCAATGTCGGAAGTGGAAGAGGATCTCGGCTAATTTGCTCCCTTGCTTGATCGAGGTGATTCATGTAGAGGTGCGCATCGCCAAGCGTATGAACAAACGTGCCAGCCTCAAGACCGCACACTTGGGCCATCATGTGCGTCAACAGTGCGTACGAGGCAATGTTGAATGGAACGCCAAGGAAAACATCTGCGCTTCGTTGGTAGAGTTGACAATTCAACTTACCATCGGCGACATGGAACTGAAAGAAAGCATGACAAGGCATCAGTGCCATCTCATCCAGCTCACCAACGTTCCATGCTGAAACGATGATGCGTCGGCTGTTTGGGTTGTTTTTGATTTGGTCAATGGCTTGTTCGACTTGATCGATGATGCGCCCATCTTTGGCTTCCCATTTGCGCCACTGCTTCCCATAGACGGGCCCAAGGTCACCGTTTTCATCCGCCCATTCGTTCCATATTCGTACGCCGTTTTCTTGTAGGTATTTGACGTTGGTATCACCCTTGAGAAACCAAAGCAATTCATGAACAATGGAACGTAGGTGGAGCTTCTTTGTGGTCACCATCGGGAAGCCTTCGGAAAGATCGAAACGCATCTGATATCCGAAGACCGAAAGCGTGCCCGTGCCCGTTCTATCGCCCTTTTCGACACCGTTGTCGAGAATGTGTTTCATCAGGTCAAGATACTCTTGCAAAGGCTCACCAAAGGTCCGTCATCGATGGAAGCCCTTGAGGGTTACCGAGCATCAAGGAGCACCAAGTGCGAGGATGCTTCCCATCAACTGGTCTGTGAAGCCTCGATAGAGGGCTGCAAGTTCGCTTCGAATTTCATGCTCCTCTTTCTCAGCAAGCGCCTTCAGTGATGTTGCTGATTGATTGCCTCCATTGACATCGGTCAGCCACTGAAACCAGGTCACACCTTCTCCAGATTGAATCGTGACTCGCTTGTGCAATCGTGGAAGTTTGTGTTTCTGTGGTTCCATCATTGCCCTAGTGCCAGTCATGGCAATTGGAACGACAACACACTCCGGATAGGATGCTGCTAAGCGGGCAACACCCGTCTTTCCTGGTAAGAGGAAGGGTGCTTCAGTTCTCTTTGAGCGAGTTCCTTCTGGGAAGATTCCAAGAGCACGCCCTTGGTCAAGCACGTCTGCTGCACTTGAGAGGGCATCAAGACCGCCACTTTCTCGCTGTGTCTCAATTTGTCCCGTTGACTTCATGACAAATCGGGTTCCGAGTTTCTCAAAATGTCCATCCTTTGCAAGGTAATGCGTTGTTCTTCTCGATGCGAGAATCACCATGATTGGATCAACATGCGACAGGTGATTGGCTGCTAAGATGACGCCACCTTTGCGAGGAATGTGATGTTCGCCTCGAATTCTCAAACGGAGCAGGAAACGGAACGTTGGCCCGAGTGTTAAGCGCAAGAAGTTGTAAAACAGGAAGCGGGATGGCTTGTTTCCCGTTGTAGGAATCAACCAATGTTCACGCAACGCTTCCCACGCAGCGACCACTTCTTGGTCAGCATCCATGCCTACCGCTTGGTCAATGGGGTTTTGATGCTTTTGAGTTGAATCAACTCAAGGTATTGATTTGTCCCCTAATCGATATCAACCCATGGTGAACTGTAACAGGTTCCATCATAATACATGATTCCATATTCAAAGCTTCCAGAAAACTGAACCTCTTCGCATCCCGAATCGCAGAATCCATCTGGACTGTTGAACGTGAGAATTTTGTTCCATGATGAACCCGAACCACCATCCCCGATATTGTTCCAATCCAATCGCTTGAAGCTTATTTCTTCTGTTGTACCATCAGAGAACTTCACCGTAATATCAACCCACAAGGTCTGGCTTTCTTGGTATGTTTCCGACTCTTCAAGCCACCATCCACCGCCTCCCTTGACAATTTCGACCTTTACCTGAAGCGAATTTTGAGCATCAACACTTGTCGAATTGAAGCCGTATTCATAGCCCCCGTACATTTCTTCGTACCCCTCTCCGCAGCCGTTGTTGCTACTGGACATACAACCTGCAATTGTCATAAAGACGATCGAAACAAAAACAAACGAATTGGTCTTTCCCATGACGTCGTTTTAGCACCGCTGGTCAATCAATCTTTTCAGATGAGCTGTGTTGATTTACTCTTCTTCAGACCAGGTACGCCGCATGACCTTTCCTGCCAATTCTCCAGCATCGAAGGCTTCCATGTCGTGATCAACGATGAGATGCATCACCAATTCATGCTGAGCAACCATTTGCTTACATGTTGGACATTCAAGCATTCTTGCTTGTTTCATGCCCATGAATTCCATTCGTCCTTGCTTAGTCGATAAACGACGACCGGTTCGCATCAAGACGGAAACAAATACGAGTGTGAACAAGACGATGAAGCAACCAAAACCGAGGAATACGCCTGATGGTGGTGGATTCTGCTCGAGTTTAATGTCCTGAACCATTTGGCTGTTGGGTGAATTACGGTGTGCTTGAATGTCGATGGTATGTGTGAAATTCTCGCCTCTGAGATTGAGCAGTATGTCGAGATCGTCTTCTTCATCGGTCACATCTATGAGTATCGAGTAGTATCCGTATGCATCCGTGATCGACTGAGCCCCTCTGTATTGGTAGCAAGCGAAATCACCAGGAATGCACTGCACGTAGACGTAATCGAGCGTGACTGGTGTATTATCGGCATAAGTAGCCTTCCCAGTAATGCGGTAGGTCTCCGCTTGAGCTGAAGGCGAGAACAGCAAAATGAGGAGAACCGGTATTAGCAACTTCCTCATGCTTTGTGCTTTGTTCTTTTTCTTATAGTATCTTGATTGAAGCCTTGGCACTCAAAGTGAAGACTGTTCATGCTTTGCAATACCATCAACGAGAATCATGTGCGGTACTGTAAGGGCAGCAAGGCCGATGAAGATGACTTGCAGCAGTGCCGGTTCGAGTCCTACTGAAGCAGATTGATTGGCCAAGATCAGCAAACCCACCGCCCATGTCATCAACGAGAAGATTACCGTTGTGCGAGTGACCTGGAATTGTTGCAACGTTGATTTGAGCATCGTACCCATGTGCTTGAAGTGACGTACGGAGTGGACTCCACAGAAATAAATCGCAAATCCTAGAAGCGGAGGAGCGATTGCGAACAAAGTGAGTAAACCAATCACTTCAAAACTGGCTGAAGCTCGTTCTTGCTGTGATTTTGAGAGAATGACGTAAGGAATCAGAACGAGCGTCAACACTCCAACCAGTTGAAGGAACAACCACACGATTTCAGTGTCGGAACCAATGAGCACTTCAAAGATTGAATTTACCTCTGAACGGTGGAACAGACTAATTCCAGCCAACACAAGACCGCCTCGCATCAAGACTTCCGCCAACATGTGTTCTTTGGCTCGAGGAACAATGTCGCCTCTTCCGAAATGAAACATACTGATGGCCAAGAACATCAGGAAGCCAACTGTTGGGACAACCAACCACATGCCTACGACCAAAGCAGCAAGGCCAACATAAGCCAGTAAGAAGGTTGCAGCCTTGATGGGACGATTCATCCAACCGAGGTGAATGGCCAACGCTCCATCCATTGCTCCATGTGGTAAGCCAATGAAGACAACAGCAAGAAGGCCAACGAGATTGAGAAGATTCACACTCATCAATTCGGCCAAGAGGCTCATACAACCACCTTTTCAGACCGTTGTAAGATGTGTTTTGAGACACCTTTGATGAATGGCAATTTGGGCATGGCCATGATGACCTTGAAGCGCAACCTCCAGTTGGCTTGTCCACTCATAAATCGAACAAATTCATCACCAGAAAGCGCTGAAGCCATTCGTCCGAACAATTTCGGTCCTTGCGAAGGCCAATTCTTCAACACAGTCAGTAGAACCGAATCCATCCAAACATCGACCGCTTTGTGTGGTCGTTTGAATCGAAGTGGCTTTCCTTGTTTTGTAGCTTGTATCGCTCGCTGAATTTGTTGATGAATGAACACGAAGGTGTATCCACTGGCTGGGCGAATCGCACCAGCATTTGCTCCGAGGCCTGGGACAGTTGTATCATGTGGCAACAATGTTCCCATCGGAATGACGCCTTGTTCTTCATGGATGACATTCGTAATGGATGCTCCATAATGATCCATCAAGTAATCCTCAATGGCTTTCAGATAGTACTCACGTTGTGAGACTGTTGTTGTGAAGAGTGTAGATTCGACCAAGGCTTGGGTTGGTGAATACGGCAAGAGATAGATGAAGTGCATGCCTTGACTTTGATCAACTCTAAAATCCATCAGGATCGCTGTAGAAGCATCAAAAACTGGTTTGTCCACTTCAACCTCCTGTCCTAGAAAGTGCTGCAACATTGCATTTCTACTGGCACGAGGTGGTCGTGAATCGAATGTTTGTGACTCTTCCTCGTCGTTGGTGTGGTTTTCTTCGATGAATGCGACACCGTTTTGTTCTGCGATTTCCCTGCAGCTATGCAGGTAATTCGCTTTGTGCATGATGTGGTAGGCATGCTTTTCAGAATGCATGACGCTTTTGCCGGTATCGGTGATAACAGCCCACTTTGACCAAGACGCTCTCGAACATTCAACAGCCGATTCGAGTCCATCCATGTTCCAAAAACCCAGCATGTGATCTCTTGCCATCGGTGCCCCTTGCGGATGGACAATCGAAATGTCATGGTGTGACAATTCATCCGCCCGTGATGCAAGCATCATTGCTGCGACGCCATCACCCAGGATGTGTGTCTTCATCCCCAAGTCCCACCTTGGTTCTTGTAAGGTCCAAGAGGTGTGTGGAGCGTTGTATTGTGCGGCTTGCGTGGATGAGGGAATCGTCGGAAGAGACTCATCGACGCTCGAAGCGTACAGAGAACCTTGCTGGCTTTGGATGTGACTTGTCTTGGACCATGCCAGGAGTGTTTTGACCTCAAGATTTGGATGCCTATTTGTCTATAGACCTTAGCAGCAACACCGATTGAAAAGTGTGCTCGGGCAGGAAGATAGGCCAGTCCACGGCGTCCACTCGCATAGTATTCTTCTGCAAGCGAGAGCAATCGATGAACAGCTTCTGTGATGAGAAGTGCCTCATGCGAGTACGGATTCTTGGAAGCCTCGATGATTTGCTGTGGTGTCATGTGGTTAATCCACGAGCCTGGGAGATAACGTCGTCCCATTTTTGCATCTTCCAAGACATCACGAGCAATGTTGGTCAATTGCATACCGATTCCAAGATCAACAGCGTGTGGTTTTGCTCGAGGTTCATCGGTGTTGAGGACGTCGCACATGAGCAATCCAACCGTTCCTGCAACCTTGTACGCATACTGAATCAATTCAGATTCATCTGCAATCAATACCTCATCGGCCTGATCGTCAAGGAGACCTTCGACGAGCGAAGAAACGACATTGGTCGAGAGTCCATACTCATCAACCATATCGGAAAACTGGTTGAGAAGAGGATGGTTGCCCCATTCGCCTTGCTTTAGTCTTGCTTGAATTTGAACGAGATGTTCTGGTCCATTCTCAATATCACCATCGGCCATGTCATCAAGGACACGACAGAACGAATACAATCGGGCTGCGTCATGGCCCATTTTGTTGCCAAGGAATCGACGTGCCCAGTGAAAACTTTCTCCACTGGTGGCGAGGATGAGTTCAGGGTTGTCAATGTTGATTGATTGAACCATG
>CEUV01013489.1_pt1 | contig 24314 bp, 9 predicted proteins | sample 356401 | NCBI WGS metagenome assembly CEUV01 (sample SAMEA2622710, study PRJEB7988) | marine metagenome | isolation source: saline water (ENVO:00002010), including
CGATCGTACATAATTTACGGTTTGGGCGTCGTCACTTCATCCGTATCTTTAATGAACTCTACGGCGAGCTTCACACCGCGCATCGCATCTTCCCATTTTCGCGACGATACAGAAATGACGTAACAGTTGCCGCCGACCTTCTTCAGGGTCTCCTCGTCACCGCTCTTGGCAGAGAGACCAAGGTTGACCACCGAACAGTGATTTCTCACCGCGTCGATGAGACCGTTCAGGGTGCCAACGACGTCGTTGAAGAGGTGCGCCGGGAGAGGATTCGTCGAGGTGTACGACGCCACCTCAATACCTGGATCTTTGGTTTGATTGCATGTCATCTGTTCTCGACAGTTGACCACCTCGACAAAATCGTGAGTGTTCCCTGGAACTTTGAATAACATTGGTTCGTGCAAAGCCGGGACGCGTTTCTTGTCGATGTAAACGCATTTATCATCCTCCGGCGACGTCTTCATGTCCACCGCACTCACGACATTCGCCACCATGGCGTCTTGAGTGGACGTGTTCGAGTTCAGCGTATCCAGTTTGCCGCGTTTCGCAACCTCTTCGTTGATGGTGGAATTGCTCGGACTCGAGGTACACGCGCGCTTCCTCGCCGAACTCCCGATGGAATTGCTCGGCGTCGTCGAACGGCTCTTAAACTGGGGCGATTTTAAAGAACCATCTCGACTGTGTACCTCTAGCACGTAAGTCCGAAATCGACTCTTTGTGCCATCTTTTCTTCGCCTGGTCGCGTTCCAGTGATTTTTCACACTGTTTTCGGTGCGCCCCTTCAAGCGCTTGGCAATATGTGACCACTTATTCCCGAGCTCCATGTGCGCTTGAATAAACGTCTCTTCTTCTTCGACGCTCCACGCGCCGCGTTTGATGTCCGGGGCGAGATGATTATTCCACCGTTCCCGACACTGCTTCCCGACGCGACCGTACAGCGCGCGCGCGATGTACGACCACCTCGTCGTCCCGTACTTGTCCACCAGTTCCGTCAACAACGCATCCTCATCCGCCGTCCACTGTCCTTTCAGCTTCATACCACGGTGCATCTTGAGCACGTTCTCGTTCTCGTTCTCGTTCTCGTTCGAACATTTCGCGTGCGCTCGAGAAAGATCGCCCAATATCGCCACCGACTCGCCCCCCGCGCGTCCCGCCGCGCGTGCGCCGACATCCCCCGCGCCCTTGGCTCGCAGCCCCTCCTCGTACTCGATCCCGATCTCGCCCGCTTGCACGAGCGCGTCGAAATCAATCGTTTCTCCACACCTGCGTTCGATCGCGGTCGTAAGTCATCCGCGCTCGCTCGCTCGCCCGTGGCTGCTCGTTCCTTCGGTCCTTCGAGTTCCTCACGGTCCCCAGCCGTCCCATCGTTCAAACCTCCGCCCGGAGGGTTGCAACCTCCGAGGTCATCCCGCGCGCGCGCGCGAACGCACCATCCGTCGAACGCGTGCTCCTCGTCCATGAACGCCTCGAGGTGAAGCTCGAAATCATCCTCGAGCGACATGCTCGCGCGCGGACTCGACGCGACGTCGCGTCGTCGTCGCGCGTCGCGTGAATGCGTCGCGACCGCTCGAAGCTGATCGGTTGAGCCGATTGACGATGACGCGCGCGTGACGGTCGTCGACGCGCGTCGATCGCGATATCGTCGCGCCGTGCGAGCGACTGATTATTTTTTGACGCGCTCACCGCCCCCGCGATCGCGCGCGCCGTCGCCTCGAACGCCCACGCGGTCGACGATGGCGTCACTCGAAAGCAGATGTCTCGTCCTCGCCGACAACCGACCGGGCCGATCCGACGCGCGGGTGCGATCGCGCGGGGGCGATCGTTCGGCCGTTTCTGACTCGTAACGCCTATCTAAAAAAGCGGCAAAAAATCCGCGCGCGGGGGGAAAAAGCGACCGACCGCGCTTTTCGCCGGCGGCGCGCGTCGAAAACGTAGAAAAACGCACGTCGACGCACCTCCGTCGTCGATTCGTGTGCCTCGGTCACTCCGATGGGCACTGTGTTTTACATGGTCTTAAATATTTTAATACACGACAAAAAATGAGGGAAATGGAGATATTCTCAATCGACGCCCATCGTCTCGAACACGAATCGGTGATAAGGTACCAAGCGATCGGTCGGCGATTGTGCGTGTAAAGATTGGGTGTTTTTATTACACGAGTGTAGAGTGGTAAAATACACGCGCCCGTGTTCGTTCCGCGCGTGAACAGTGCGGGCGTCGCTCATGGTGCCGCCTTGGCGTCCGTGAACTCATCCTCGGCGGCTGCGGGTTCATCGAGTTGGTCGGGGAACAAGTCGGCGTCGGTCGCCTCGACGAAATCCTCTTCCGAGGCCACGGTGTTGGCTTCCGAGTCGGTTTCGTTCACCATGAGTCTGAGTGTTTTGTCGTTTTGTTTTTGGACTTGTTGCGTGGTGAGTGCCTCGGCGTTGGGATCGATGATAGCGTGTTGACCCGTGGCGTGCTCAGCGCGCTCGTACGACGCCAACTTTTCCCTCAAGACGATCATCTCGCCGCGAAGCTTGTCCACATCCACGGACTGGCGGCCGAGAGCATCGATGAGTGATGCATCGTTTCCACCGTGACGAACCAGCTCGGTCGCGAGGGCCATGGTGTCAGACTCTGGGCGGAGACTGGACACGTTGGCGTTCGTCGTGCCCGGGATGATTTGCAGAACGCGCGGCCAGCCGACGATTGTCTGACCTCCGACGGTGATCCAGATGACGTACGCGCCCGCTTTTGCGAACGTTGTGCGGAAAACACCGCGCGATGACGTATGGTCGTCGTCGATTTCATCGAACACGATGTCCTCGGCGCCGCTCGCGGTGACGGTGAGCGTCTGCCACTCCTTCCATCCGGTGGAGTTGCCGAATCTGTCTCGCGGCTGCATTCGAACCGTGACCACGGCACCGGCTTGAGCGCTGTACACGCCTTGCGCCTTGAACTCGGCACCTTCCAGCAGCGCTTTACACGCCGCTGCGGCGGGTTGCGACGGCAAGACTTGAATCTCGCACGGCGATCCCAAGACGGGCTCGCGCTTGAAACCGCTCCACACGTAGAGCGTGTAGCGGCCCACCGCACGAGCTTCGAAGCGAATCTCGGCGGAACCGTTGCCCGCTTCGACAGTTTCGACATCCGCGGGGCCGACGCCCGTCGCCTCGACTCGGAACGGCATCAAATCTGCACCCGCGGGGATCAAGTTGTCAAAGCGGTCGGCGCGCAGAACCTTTACGACGCCGCTGGCGCCGGCTTCGATTCGTCTCACTTGACTCGCGTCGATTCTGCAGTAAGCGGGGTCCGCGGGACCAGGGACACACGTCGCCGATAACGAGGCCGTTGACGACGGCGAAGAGACGGTGATCGTGAACGGACCAGCCATGTTGATGGTGTAACTGCACACGTACGTCCCGTCGCCTTGGTCGAGAATGCTCCCCTTGATGGAGCGTCCCGGCGTCATAGAGGACTGAATGACGGCACTGATGCTCGCACCGCCGCACATCATGCGGTTGCCGCGCGCATCCCGAGCCTCGATGTTAAACGTCGCTCGCTCTCCAGCCACCGCCTTGGTCGAGCCGGTGCCGGTGATTTTACATCCTGGCAACGAAACCTGCGCCGCCGCCGCTTGCACCGAGTATGGACATCCCACGATGACTTCGCCGTTCAACGCCGCGACGAGCGAGTGCGCGCCGACTTCCGGCCACACTACGACCGCTTGGTATCGCGCCTTGTCCTTGGTCAGACGCAGCGGCACGATGGTGGACAAACCAGACGGCGTGATGAGTCGCAGGCACACCGCTTCGTGGCCGTTAACTTCAAGCCCGCCGATTTCGTAATCGAGCGACTGAATGTAAAAGATTGATTCGGAGCCAACGATGAACTCGTCGCGCTTATCGGCCGGGATGAGCATGAGCTGCTTCGACGTCAACCCACCCTGACCCGCGATGAAGGTCGTGGCGGGTTTTGGATTTTCGACGCCGTTGACGGCGAGGAAAACCTTCCACTCGCCCGCGCGAGGCACGACGAAGGAGAGACGATAGGTACCGTCGCCGAAATCGGACGTGTCGGCGTCGATCGAACCCGCGGGTCCGAGAAGACGCGCCGTCAAGCGATCACCGCCCTCTAAACAGACGTTTTGATACCGATCAGACGCGTTCACGAGCACCTTGGTCACTTCGCCCGCGATGACCCTGTTCAACGCGTCGCCTCGAATCGAACAAAAGCGAGGATCGGTTTGCGCCGCCACGACTTGCAAATTACGCGGGAACCCGTGTACAGCCTTACCTTCCACCGTCACTCGCAACGAATACGTCCCCGCGCGTTGCAACGCGTTCGTAAACATGACTTCGCCCGCTTCCTTGGACGACAGAGCAAAGACGGAATTCGTGACGCCGACGGCGTCGACGCGCAGCCGTTCTTTGTCAAAGACGGCTTCGTTGTTGAATCGATCGCGCGCAAAGACGACGACCGCCATCTGTCTTCCGGCCAATCCGAGCAACATGCTTCCACCTCGCTCGCGTATACCGCTGAGTTGCACGCTCGACCGAGACGCGTCCGCGGTGGACGCCTCGAGGACGAGCTCGATGGGCGCGCCCTGAATGCACTCGCGCTGCACCCCGCCCCACCACTGTCGCGTGACGTCGGCGGTGAAGACGCGGAGCGTGTACTTGCCGCTCTCGGTGGCGCGGAATTTCGCGAGCGCGCCGACGCCGGATGGATCGTCCACGATCTCAGCCTCGACGACGCTCGGACCCTCTCCGTCGGCGAGGAGGACGAAATCGACGGCGGCGTCTCCGCTCTTCGGCGGCGCGACGTCGTTTCCGAAACGATCGCGGCAGAGCACCTTGGCAACGAGCACGTCACCCGCGCGCCACCTCGTGTTCTCGTCGAGCGGAGCGACGGCGCACTGCGTTGGATCGAGCACGGCGGGTTTACACTTGATTCTTACCGTGCGCGTCTGTCCAGCCGAGGTGATGACGGCGTCATATTCGCCCGCCTTGTCAACCTTGTACGTAAACTCGTACGAACCGTTCATCATGTCTTGCACGTTCACCTCTTGAGCTTGCCCTCGAATGTACTCCACCTCGTTTGAGTTGTCTTTCGCTTTGAACGTGAGATGATAAATGTCGCAATGTAACGATGCGCCGCCCTTGTGAATGCGGACGCCGCCGGGATTGGCGCTCTCGAAGATGAACTTTGTCTCCAAGCCGGCGACGCACTCCTCGCATCCGGGTCCGCTCACGAGGGAAGAGGTGAGATGGACGACGGTGCGCGACGCTGTCTTTGCCTTGAGTTCGGTGCTCGATACCTTTTCCACAGCTTCTTCCGCGAGACTCGGAGGGAGCGCTGAGAGAACGTTCTCCGCCTGATCCAACTTGACGCGATCGAGCAATTCGCCCGCCTTGTCGCTCGGTAAACCGCCGCTCGAAATCATATCGGCGGCGACGAGCGGGGGGAGCGCGGACAGGATGCGCACGGCGAAATCTTCCTTGAGCATGACGATGACGGAACCAGCCTTGAAGGAGTCCATTTTAGAGATGATATCGTTGGCGATGACCATCGTGGCGGGATCTTGCGTTTCGTACAGCGTCGTGATGATGGCGACGACGTGTTCGACTGACATGTTGGACGCGGCGTCCGCGGCGGGTTGAGGACGCATCTTGATGATCATAGCTGCACGTTTAGCGTGCGGCATGGACTCTAACAAGAGTGCAGCAATCTTCGGATCCGGAATGGCGCTCGCAAGCGTGCCAGCCGTCGCCGGAGACATCGCGCCGATGGCCGAGGCGCTGACTTGAGGATCGAGCGCCGTGAGCACGAGCGCCGAATGTTCGGGATTGAGTTCAAACATGACCAAGAGCACGTCCGCGAGCGGACCTCGAACCTTGACGCCGAAACGCGGAACGTCGACGCTCGGAGGCCAAACGCCGAGACGCGCGAGTGCCTCCAACGCGACGGCGGCCACCGCCGCGTTGGTACCGCCGTCGACGGCTTCGATGAGCGCTTGCGCGGCGTTCTGCGGTCCCAAGAATTGGAGCATTTTACCGGCATCCTTCGCGTTAAACGAACTCAACACCTTTCCTTGACTGTGCACGATGAAGCTCGAGAATACCTGTGCGGTGCTCTTGGCGTCGCGCTGTAACATGCCGCTGAGATGAGACGTCGCCTTGTCGGGGTTCGTCTCGCTCAGAATTTTCAGCGCGTGCGACGCGCTCTTGAGTCCGGGCTCCGTCGCGCACATTTTCGCCAAGATTGGCGACGCGGTGCTCGGTGGAAGCGCGAGTAAATAGTTGGACATTTGTTCCTCGGGTAGCTCTTGTAAAACGATGGCCGCTGCTCGCGCGCTCATGGCGTGGACGGCGTCCAACGCGGCGCTCGAATCCATCGCTCGAAGCAAATCCGCCGCTTCCTCTGCGGGCAACATGCTCAAGATGGAACCTTGCGCGCCGACGGGTAACGATTCGACGATGGTGACGCGAACGCTCGGGCTGGATCCAACGATGACACGAAGCGCGTCCTCCGCGTCCATGCTACCGATGGCGTTCGCCAAGACATCGGCTCCCATGACGGAGATGATGCTCGAGACGTGTTCGGAATCCATCGCCGCGAGCACGGCGCCCGCGGCGCCGGGACGCATATCCGCGAGCGCTTGCGCGGAAACCTTCGGTGCCATACCAGAGAGCGACCGTGCCGCTCTTTCAGACGCAGTCTTGCTCGGTTTGAGTCCGGTCCCTCCCCATCTAAATTTGGGCGTCTTCGTCTTGACGACAGGCGCCGGAATTTCAATCTCCCCCTTCCTGATGCTCGATTCCGCGTTTGCGACGATTTCATCGCCTCCTGGCTGTCGTAAGACGGCCGCTTTGATCGCCGCACCGCCGTCCGTCGCCGTCATCTGCGTCATCGCGAGAATGTTTTCAACCGCACGTGGATGCGTGCGCGTTGCGCGTTGCATCGCGCCCGCGGCGAGTTCGCATCCGAGCGCATCTGTTTGCATGTGACGAATCATTTTCGCACACACCTCGGGCGCGATTGTCGTAAAGATGATGCTGACGCTCTCTGGAGTCAAATGAATGCCTCTTCTCGTAGAATCTGGCTGCACCGGATCGTAGGCAGCCGTGATGATGCTGCACATGCTCTCCGGATCGAGTTCCAGGAAGATTTGCTTTTGCAAGTCGGCGTTGATAAACTCGAGCATCTGCGCCGCGTGGGACGGTTTCATTTTCGAGAGGATCGCCGCCGCGACGTTGGCGTCGATGAGCTTGTTGAGCGAAAGCGACGCAGTGCGCGGATCCATGCAATTGAGCGCTTGCGCCGCCGCTTCCGGCGGCAGAGACTCGATGATGGACGCGCGCGCGGCGGGCGGCGCCTCGACAAGCATCGACACGACGCTTTCTTCACGCATCAACGTCACCGCGGTGCCGAGTTCCGACGGCGACATCATCGCCGCCGCACACGCCGCCTTTTGCGGGTTCATGCGCTGAAGCACAGCCGCCGCCACCTCGCCTCGCATGTCGGACAGGGCATCGCCAGCATCCTCGAGGTCCAGCTTGCGAATGATTGCCACCGTGGAGTCGACTTGCTGCGGCGGCGGTGGATTCAACGCGGTGCCAAAGATGAACGTCTCTTCCTCTACTTCGTCGTCTTCGCCTTCGCCACCTTGCGCGTCTTCAGTTTCAGTTTCTTCTTGTTCCTCTTGTGTTTCTCTCGCCGCGGCGATTGTTTTCGAGTCGTTCGTGTACACGAAGCCGAACGAGTTATCGGCGGGAACCATGGACATGGCGTTGGATTCCTGGGGCTCGTCTTCAATCTCGCCGAGCTCTTCGTCGGGATCGTGCACGCGCACGACGAAGGGACATCCGGGGACGACTTCGCCCGCGAGCGTCACCGTGATGTGATGGTCGCCAACTTCCACCCACAAGAGTGGACACGTAAATCTTCTCGTTGACTCGTCAAACTTGAGCGGCAAGTTGAAACTCATCTCGCTCGGTAGGTGCACGGTGACGACGACAGCCTCTCGTCCGCTCATCACGCGACTCGGGTTGGACGGTTGAACGAACAGCGTCGACTTATCGGCGAGCAGGAGTCTTTCGCCGCTGAGCCCGCTGATGACGCAATCCGACGCCTGCAGCGCGCCGAGGCTCGGGAGCAAACTGTACCGACTGCGCTTTTCACGAATGCCGTTGGCGGAGATCCACAATTCGTGTTCGATGGGCATGTCGAGTTCGAAATTGAGCGTGTACGTGCCGTCCGAGTTGTCGACGACGCGGATGTTGATGGTACCTTCGTCCTTGTTCATCAACACGGCTTCGATGAGATCACCGCCGAGCGAGCGCGGATTGCCGTACTCGTCCGTCGCTTGCATGAGAAGCGAAATCGGCGTCGCCGTGGTGCACGTGCCGAGCGCGTCGCCGCTCACGGTGCACTTGTCCGGGTTACACGGACCCGCGACGACTTGTAAGATTCTCGGCCAGCCGTTGCACGCGCAGTCACCGACGAGCGCGGCGACTGAGTACGCGCCGGCAGCCGTGATGGTCGTCGTGAAGGAACCGACGCTTTCGCTCGGTATGAACGGAATCTCAGTCGGTCCTCTGGCGTGCACCGCGATTCGCTCGCCACCGAGCCAGTTGGTGGTGTTTCCGTGTAAATCGCGGGCCAAGACGTGCATGGCGATCTGATCGCCAGCCATGATGGTGGACGGAAGCGTGATGTCTGCGTCGACATCGGCGAGCGTCTCCTCGCCGCCGGCGTTGATGAGAGCCATGCGAGCGACACAACTCGAAGGGAACGTCTCCTGACTGCTCACGATGGCACTGAAAGAGGTGACTTCGACGGACGGAACGTCCAGCGGAGTCATCGTGTCTTCATCGATTGCCAACGCGACAATGGAGATGTCGTACGAGCCGGCGGCTTGTGCGACGAGACGTAATTCGCAAGAACCGTCTCCGAGCTCCAACGCCTCGCAGTCGGCCCAACCCGGACCGACGACTTCGGCAGCAAAACGATTGAGACCACTCGCCGTGTTTTTCGTCGTCGGATTGCCGTACATATCGCGGCGCTGGACGCGAATGAGACCCGCGTCGCCGGCGTTCCAAAGCAACATCATCTTTCCGGCATCGACACGGCACTCGTCGATTTCACATTCGGCGGCTTCGCACTTGACGTTGAGCAAGCGTTTTGTCTGATTCGTCCCTTCCGTGGACGTCAAAATCACTTCAACGTCGCCGGCGATGATACTCGAGTACGTGCAATTGTACGTTCCATCGCCATTATCGACGACGACGCCCTCGATGGGCTCTCGACCCGGCGCTCGGCATCCGATGGTCACATCCGCGCCGCCCTTGCTGATGGTGTTTCCACCGTAATCTCGCGCCAAGAGCTTGAAGTGCGCGTCCTCGCCGGCGACGCACGTCGTCGCACCGTCACCGATGAGCGCCGAAGATATCAACGCGAGTCTCTTACCCTCGGCGTTCGTCCTGATCGGCGTCCCCGGCACGACGACGCCGTCAAGCATGATGTTCACGGAGTGCACACCTGGATGGAGCCAACGAATCTTCGCCGAGTAGCACTTATTGTCCTGCGCCAGCGTCACGGGAACGGCCTCTTGTGACCCAGACGGATGAGTGAGTCGAACGCTCACCGCCTCCAATCCAGTCATGACGCGGTTGTTCGTCTCCCAGCCCAATCCGTACACTCGTAAATCGCTCGCTTGTCCGCACTCCACCGAGGCGTTGGCAGGCAACGGAGGATCAAAGACGAGCACGGCTTCTTCCGCGGTGAGCGTACCAAACGCGACGACGAAAGATATGCCGCCATCCGTGTGAAGGACGCTGTTGATTCGCGTGTTGAGAATCCACCGTCCCGCGGCCGTGACCTGGAATTCCAACGCGTACGTGCCGTCTTGATGATCTGTCACGCTCACTTGACGAGCGAGGGCACCATTGGGACCTTGCAACACTACTTGCACGGTGTCGCCACCACTCAAGCGAAGGTTGGCGTACTTGTCCACCGTGCGAAGAGTCAAACGGACGATGTCCCCCGTCTTGACATCCTTCAAACCGTCCATGCTCAAGATGGAGCGCGGCGGAAATGTAAAACCGGCGATGATTTGCATAGCTCTCCAGCACACCGGGAGTGCGTCGCACAGAACGCGCAATTCAAACGTACCCGCACGGGTCATCTTAGCCACGAACTCGTTCTGTAAGCTCGTTGTGCCGTGCGCGGCAAAACTCAAAAACTCTGGCCCGAGCGCCTCGACGGTGATGTTTTGACCCTCCTCCCAATGCGTGTCGTTCTTGTACTTGTCTCTCGCGATGACGCGCACAACGACCTCGTCACCCGCGGGAGCGATCCAAGAGTTATCCGCGCGAGTGCCCCCGATGACTTCGAGTTCGCAACAGTTGGGCATCGCCACCGCAGGATTCAAGTTCATCTCGAACAAGCCGCGCGGGAGCGGCACCATGGTGATGCCGTCCATTTTGGTAATTTTCGGCAATTCTATTTCGTTCATCGCCTCCACGTCTTCACCATCGATGAGTACCGCGGGTTGTACGCCAACCGCTGCTTTGCCCGAACCGGCGTCACTCCTCGAGATCGAACGAACAGTACCGGCGAGGGAGTCTGTGCGCAAGCCGATGAGCTTTGAATCGGCCTTCGTGTTGGCGGACTTTTTGGAAGAATGCTCGCTCTTATTCTCTTCGAGCATCAGTTGCTCACCCTCCATGAGCGCCGCCGCTTCTTCGTTGGCGTACGGTACAATGGGCGTATCGGCGACGTAGACGCCGAGTTGGTAGGTGCCCGAGACCGTGCCGTAAAGCTTAATCTCCGCCGTGCCGTTGCCAAGTTCTACCGATTGACTCGTTACTTCGCCTGGACCTATCGCCTTGCCGAAGAAAGGAGCCAAACCTTCGCGTCTGGTGATTCTGTTGCCGAAGCGATCCATTCGAGTCACCGTGAGGGTCAACTGTTCGCCGGCGATCCACACACCGTTGGTCACGCCGTCGACTTGACACTTGGCGTAATCGACGCGACCCGGTTTACACACGGCGCGGTACGTCGCCGCCTCGGTGCCAAGGAAGAGAGACAGTTCGAAAGGCCCAGCTCGCTCGACGATGTAGCTCGCTTCGTACGTTCCATCTCCGCAATCTTGTACTTTGCCGCGTAAAGTTTCTCCTCCCGAGCGCACGGCGATGCCCATCTGAGCGCCGCCGTTGAACAGTCTGTTCCCACGCTCGTCTCTCGACTCGATGAGAATCGTCGCTCGCTCGCCGGCGACGGCGCCTTGAAGACCCGGACCGGAGAGTCGGCACATGGGAAGACTCACCTCTTGAGCTTCGACGTCGACGACGAACGGTGACCCGACCACAGGTTCTCCACCGACGGCGGCGACGATTTCATGGCGACCAACTTCCCACCAGCGCACCGTCGCCTTGTAGCGAGAGCCTCTTTCGGCAAACACCGCCGGGAGCGTATGCGTCGCCCCGCTAGGTGTGATCATGTGCATGGTGATGGCTTCTTGACCGCTCATGCCACGACCATTCGCGTCATACTCGAGCGCTTGCAAGTAAATGTCGCGCTGAGCGCCACACACTTCCGTTCGCTTCATGCCCGGGCCGCCCTTGAGCACGCATGCCGCCGCGTGCAGCGGACCATACGTCACCACGACTTCGGTGGTGCTCTCCTTGGCCACGCGCCCGTTGACGACGGCTTGAATGGTCCAACGTCCCGATTGCGGGACGATGAACGAGAACGAGTACGTCCCATCTTCGTTATCCTTCACGTCCAGAGCGTTGACCTTGATTCCGTTGGGACCCGACATTGAGAGATTGACTCTGTCGCCGCCAATGTGACAGTGATTACCGTACTTGTCCTCGGTTTGCACGAGAAGGCTCGTGATCTTACTCGCGACGATACCGTTGAGAGCATCACCGCGCAAGACAGCTCTGCTCGTTTCGCATGCTCCCGGAAAAACGTGCAGAATGAGCGGAGATGACGCGATCGGTATGCCGTCGACGGTGACGGAAACCGTGTAGCTACCTGAGCGAGGAAAAATGGCGCGAAGAGCCATGCGGCCACTTCTGACGTCCGCGACTTCAAACGGTCGTTCGGCAGGTAAGTGTGCGGGACCATACGCCACCACTGTGACGTTTTCTCCGGCAAACGTCGTGTTGTTTCCGTACCGGTCGCGAGCTTCGACGACGCACGTCACTTCCTCACCCGCCATGGCGGCGCACGCGCCGAACGCGGCGACTTTCGCTCCCGGGCCCTTGGTAGAGCTCGTGAGAGATTGCAGCATCGCGGTGCATCCCGCCTGCGAGAGCGTGCCAGTGCCCATGCGAGCCTCGAACGGACATCCACTCAAGTCTTCCTTGGTATCGAGACAAGAGACGGCGATTTTGTAAATACCCGTTACCGTTGTGTTCAAGACGAACTCAATACGCCCGTCGTCCAACATGTTACGCTCGACGTTTACGCCACCCGGACCAGACGCGCGCGCCTCAAACTCAAGAATACTCTTCGTCGAGTGGGCAAAGTTGCCGAAACGATCCCGCAAAGTCAACAGAACCTTACCTGGGGTGCCCGCGGTCCAGCCTTCCAAGCCGTTCTTTTCGATCGTACACTTTGAAATGACGACGTCGGACGCTTCGATGTTCACATCCCAAGTTCGAGATTGGCCAGCTGTTTCGACAATCACTGCGATCTTACCAGCGAGAGAACTGGTAAACTGAACCAAGTACTCACCGTTACCTCTGTCATGAACCGTTCCGACCTCGATTCCAGGTCCCGGCGCGTTCCAGAGCTTGGTGGACACAGTCAGGTGCCCGCCTCCAAACTTGATTCTATTGCCACCTCGCTCGCGGGCTTCTAAAATAAACGTCGACGACTCACCGGCGACGGCACCGCGAAGGTTGACGATTGTACAAGCGTCGAGATGAATCAACGACTTGTTCTCAACGCGCTCCTTGAGATCTCTTCTTCGAGTGTGCTCCATGATTTCATTGGCACGTTCCTCCGGCGTGCACATCATGATGCCCACTGCCATGTCTTGCGGTAAGCTCTCTAATAACGCCGCCGCTTGACTGTTATCCATCCCAGATACATACGGTACCAAGGCTGCGACGAGTGGAGTATCACTCACAGCCTTGCCGTTTCCAGCCAGCAGCGCCGCGCTCGCTTCGAGCACTTGCCGAACTTCGGCCGGGCTCATGCCTTCGATGATTCGCGAGACATCCATCGGTTCAAGCTTGTGTAGAACAGTTGCCGCCGATGTCGGCGAAAGATGCGTCGCAAGAGCACCGCCAACCGCAGTCGCAGGCTCGACGTTCCGCAGAATTTGCGGCGACAACAACTCTAAGAATGGACCCATGAATGGCTCATCGCATCGCCCGCTCGAACCAGGATTGACTAGAATGCTAACTACCGACGCAGCCTCGGTGTGACTAAGAATTGATACAGCGCGCGCTGCCTGCGAAGGCGACAAGCGACCGACCTCGATAATGATCTTCGCCTGTTCTGCAGCGCTCAAGGGTGCAAGCGTCTCGCGGAGCTCTGTTTGCGTGAGATCGATGAGAATTTCGCCCGCAGTGCCCGGCGGACAAAAATTGACGACTTCAATCATAGTATCCGGGCACTGTGTGGCCTCCAACGATCTATACAAGTGAACCGCACCGGAAGGTCCGGCGGTGATCTTACCATCCTCACCAAGGACGGTCCCGTCAGCTGTGATGATACCGTCAGATCTGAGCTTGAGCACTTGTCCGTCGTTGTCTATGATCGTACCATCCTCTTTGAGCTCCGCTACGGTGCCGTCCGAGTGAAGAATGGACGTCCCAGCTTCGTCCACTACCGAAGTGCTTCCGTCGCCCCATTCAATCGTACCGCTATCCAGCATCTGCGCGACAGGGCGCGCCGCTGCTAGAGAATGTACGGAACGCCGTTTGTCTTCTACGAGGGCGAATAGCACGCCAGAGATGTGCTCCGGGGACGCCGACTTGAAAATTTCACAGAGTTCTGACTCAGCCATGCGCGCGAGTGCCGGCGCGAGGCGGCGACCAGTGTCGATCGCTTCGGCTTTCGTTTTGTTTCGCTCTTGCGACGATGCAGACTTGTCGATCTTGTAAGCGGCAAACAATCCCTTGGTCATTTGAAACATGGAATCGCCGCCGAGCCTACCAAGAACGTTTACTTGCTGGTCCTCTGGGAGTTTCGAAACGACCGCCGCCGCGCGTTCGTGGGAAAGCCCGGAAAGAATTTTCGAGCTCTCATCTGTGTTCAACTCAGTAGTCATTTCTGCCACGACTCGCGCCGGCATTTTATCGAGAATAGACCTTAAGGCCTTTTCCGATTTTGAATTCATGAAACAACGGACCGTGTCCAACATGTCCTCCTTTTTCATGCCGCAGATCACATCGGCAAACATTTCAGACTTTTCACCGATCTCCGTAACCTTCATGCTGAGTAAAAGTTTCGTCGTATCAGCGGCTTGCATCGTGCCCAGCACTTCCGCGGCACGCTCGCTCGGCATACAACTCAGAACCGCCGCTGCGTAATCATCCGGCATACAACTGAGAATTTCTGCGACATCTCCAGGAAACACTTGAGACAGCATACGAACAGTCGATTCTGGAGTGTTTCCAACCAAAACCTCAGCCGCTTTGTCCGGCGTTAGAGACTGCAGTGCTTGCGAAGCGCCTTCATTACTAAGTTTTGGTAGCATCTCCGCAATCTCAGCGATTGTCATGTTCTCAAGTTCAGCAATCTGAGGCAACGCGCTCATCGCTTCAACAGAAAAAGGGGATCCTACGATTGCTTCTTGGTCAAGCGATACTGAAACGGTATGCTGTCCCGGCTGCGTCCACGTGTACGAGCCGTGGTATCTCCCGTCTCTGAAATGAAGATCGACGGAGCTTATTCCTCCCGATGGAGTCAATATGCGCACGCCGACGGCTTCTTTCCCGCTCATGAGGCGAGAGTTTTGCTCAAAGTCGATCGGCTCAATGACTATGCTGCTCGATTTGAAACACACCACACCCTCGATGCCATCCGAACCCATACCTGAAAAGGTGCATTCGTTCGCCTTTACGCCGGCAAAATAGGACTTAACTTCGTTCACTTGCGTGCGGCCACCGCGACCGTTGACAACGAGTTGAATTTCCCAGGTCCCCGGACGTTGTAACTTGAACTTAGCACCGTAGGTGCCATCAGAGTGGTCGTCCACCTTTGCCGCGACGACGTGCGTGCCATCGGGCGAGCACAGATTAACGTCGACAACGTCTCCGCCGGTCGATCTCAGATTTCCAAACTTGTCCGATGCGTGCATGGTGAGCGTGGTTATACGATTGCATCTGACACCTTGCAGTGCTTCACCGAACAAAATACACTTGCGCGGTTCGGTCGCCGCTGACACGACGGTGAGAATCCTCGGATAACCATCCAACATCTTATCACCAATTTTCGCCTGCAGCAAGTATGATCCGGCCAATCTAAACGTTGCAAACAACAGAACTTCTTGCCTCGTGCCCGTGCGCTCTTCAAACGCCGTCACAACGCCTGCTGATGTCGCCGACGCGGTAATCATCGCAGCTTTGGAAAACACGGTGACGTTACCGTAGATGTCTCGCGGAGCGACAGCCAACGACACTTCTTCACCTGCAACCGCCACAAGGACATCACTGTCGCTTGATGCAAGCTGAGCGCCAAAAACAGTTGTGACACTCGTGTTGTTCGAAGCTGGTCCGGGGTACGCGATGACTTCGAATGGTGAGCCTGGAATTGGTTCCTGATCACCGGCGGTGACTTGCACGTAGTAACGACCAGCGACTGATGTAGTGACATCGACATCGCTCACTCCGTCAGCTCTGTCAATAATTGAACAAGTGGATGGCCCTGGCCCATCCGCGACAACCTTGAACTTGACTTGGCCCTGGCGAGTAGGGACTCGATTACCGTACGCATCGTGACGAATAATGCTGTATCTTCCCGAGCCGCCAACCTCCAAGTCGAGCCCAGCATCACCCACGAGTTCGCATCCCGCTACGACCGCTTTACCCGGTTCACACATACCCTTGACAACGAGCTCCTCGCCGAATATAGCGATAGATAACTCGTAGAAACCGGCAACTCTGACCGTGTACGAAGCTTCGTAGGTTCCGTTGCCAAAATCTACAATTTCACCCCTGTACTCTTCATTGTTAGACGAACGAATCAACAGCGCAAGCGGTGCGCCGCCACTGAGTAGACGATTTCCTCGATTATCGTGCGCTTCGATGACGAACGTCGATCTAATACCCGCAGTGCTGCGATGCACACCAGGTCCTTGAAGCTGGCATGCGGCCAGACACAACTCTTCCGGCACAACCTTGACTTGCATGGGTGAGCCTCGAAGGGATTCACCATCGAGACGGACATCCACTTTGTGATCACCAACTTCGGGCCAGTTGATGCGCGCTATGGCGGCAGTCGTACCCGGCTTGATGTCGAGCGGGACACCAATGGAGAGGCCGGCCGGAGAAATGAGACGCACGTTGAACGCCTCTGCACCGGTAAGAATACGTCCATCTTCGGGTCGTTCGACGACAACTTGCAAGTCCGTGTAAGCACCACATCTGAATGGGGGCTTGGGCATCTGAATCCGAACATCTTGAGCCATAAGCGGGCCGAACGATACAATGAGCTTGTGACGTTCCATACTGAGACGCCCGTTGAAACGCGTACGAAGCGTCCAAACACCCTGCTGCATGCATGTGAACTCTAGAAGATACGATCCATCGCCGTGATCCTTAGTGCTCACAAGCCCGCGCTGTCCATTTGGTCCTACCAAAACACCTTCAACGTTATCGCCACCAGTCGTTCTCGTGTTGCCAAAGTTATCTTGGCCACGAACAAAAATCTTGCACTTTTTACCGACGATCAAACGCATCATCTTGACTCCAGGCACGATTCCTCCCTCTGTGTCGACACCGCTCAGAAGCTCCTCGGCGGTCGGTGGAGGGAGCTCTTCGTTTTCATCTTCTATGTGATATGCCAGACGCTCGTCAAAGTACTTGAAGGCTTCATCTTTATCCGACGTCGCCTCGTCATCGGATTTCGCCTTCTCTGGTAACCCTTCATCGAAATAGTCTTCATCCTCGTGATCTCCGATGACGGTGGTCGTCGCCGCGCGTTCCGGTGCCCCGCTCGCGGCGGCAAGCGTGGCCACCTCGGCGAGATCAGCCGCGCTCAGCACGCTCGACACCTCGCTTGGCGCCACGTTCTCCGCCAACGGCGTTGCGGTCAACGAAAACTGTAAGTGCGTGAGCATGGTCACGTCCCCTTGCCTGAGCGGAACCGTCTGCGAGAGTTCACGACCCGGGTTGAGCGCGAACTCCAATAGATCCAACGTCGCCTCGGCGTACGTCGTCCCCGGCGTCCCATCTTCGTTCATCGTCTGCAGCACGAAGAGCGTGGGCTTGCGCTCGTACATTCCAGTCTTCGGATTGACGAACATCGACCCCGCGAGGGTCAGCGTTTCATCCCACACCGCCTCGCCACGTTCCACCTTTGCCACGCCCGTCTCCGCTCTCTTGGACCCACGTTTCCAAATTAATTTCAACCTCTGCGTGCCCGGCAACACGTTGTACGCGCTGTGCGCGCGCACATCGAACTGATACTTATCTGCGTTCCATCCTCGCAGAGTCTTAAACCTGGCCTTGGCCTCCGCCATGGCGTCCGCTCGCCCCGAACGCGCTCGATTTGCGTGTTACGCGCGGCGCCCCTCGTCGCCTCGAGTCTCGACTCTCGCGTCGCTCGCCTCGCGTCTCCGCTCTCGCGCGCACCAGAGGTGGACGATCACGATCGCGATCGCGCGCGCTGGAATCGACGCTCGACGCTCGACGCGCGCGCGTGTGCCGTCGCACGATGAATCAATCGTCGCCCATCTGAAGGTGTTGGTGTTGTGTTCTTGGTTCACAATTGTGTTCTTGGTTCACGATTGGCGAATAGTCCTCTTTCTGAGTGGAGGCCTCGAGCGCGCGCTCGGGGACGCGTCGATCGACGGAGACGAGTCGCGCGCGCGAAGAATGACTCACTGAATTGCTACAACGCGAAAAACTACGAGACGCGAGGCGTCGTGGCAGGGGATGATCGATTGGCGCCGCGGCGATTGGCGATGGCTTTTTCGATGTCCCGGTTGTCGGCGAGCGACTCTTGAAGGGCGAAAACGCGTCGTCTTCGGCGAAGGACGCGCATCCTGAGCCCGGCGATCGCCAGAAGAAGGAAGATGATGCCGACGGCGGCTCGAAGGAGACGAACAGCGGTGAATGGATACGGGACGATGACGACGTCCAGCGAGGCGCCGTTGAGGGGATCGATGGTGTCAATGGTGGACGTGAAGGTTGGATATCGAACCCATGGTCGAGTGGGTGGCGTGACGGTGATTCTCGTCGGAAGGCCGGAGGGCGCGCTCGGCTTTGAGAAGAAGCCGAGACCGTCCGTGGTGACGGGTAAAGTGTCGTCGCCGACGGCCACCGTGGCTCCGGCTATGCCCTTGCCGCGTTGATCGCGCACGAATCCTCTCACAGATCCGAAGAGCGTTCGAGCGCACGTCGTCATGCTTGATTGCACGTGTTCGTCGACGATGCGCTGAAGCTCGCGCTCGTCCGGCCACTTGCGATCGTCCACCTCGATGGTTAAACTGTACGTGCCCGTGTTGACGTATTGCCAGTCCTGCATGCCTCCCCAGAGCGGGTACCAGGCTGCGCCGTTCGTGATTCCACCCTCGAACTCTTCGCTCTGATTCATCGCCGGGTGCGCGTCGGCGTACGTCTTGGCGAGATACTTGAAGGTTTCGTCGTCGGGAGAGGCGCTGTACGTCGTGCTCCCGTCTTTGTTGCCGTCCCAGGGATAATTTGCCACGAGCGCGCCCTCGTGATAATTGAGCATCCCATTCAGCCTCCACTTGCGACTCCAACTCATGATCATTTCCGTCTCCTTCTCTTGTTTGCTGTTATTCCCGGGGTCGCCTCCCAATGCGCCGGCCCTACCGCTCAGCGTCTTGGGCAACTTGAAAGCCGTGTAAGGAAAGTTTCTATTTAAATCCACCCCGTTCGTGTTTTCGCGTGTTCGCGACTCGAAACCGTCTGGATTTACCGTCGGTATAATGAACAGCGCCGCCTCGCGCACCAATCGCCTCGCCATGCTTCGCTCCGCGGCTTCGCCCGACTCGCCCGCCGTCGACTCGGCGCCGCCAATCGGTTCGGCGTTCGCTCTCTCGCACACCCACCGAGCGACGTCGAGCGCGATCTCTCGTCCCACTGGCTCGTCCCCGTGCATGTTTCCCATGAACCCGAACCGTAACCGTCCCTCCGCGGACCCGTCACCGCCGTCGCCGCCGTCGCCGTCCGCGTCCGCGCCGGTTGCCGCCGCCCCCACCTCATCCGCCCCGACGATCGCGGTGCTCTCCCTACCCCCGCGCACGTGCGTCCCGAGCTCCAGAGCGATGACACGCCTCCCGCGCGTCGTTTTCCCCAACACGCGCGTCCGCGCGAGTCCTCGGCACGTCGTGCGCGCGATTTCCTCGACCCGATGCGCGAGCGCATCGTTCGAGGCGTACGCCCGCACCGTCCCCGTCGTCCGCTGCCCCCCTCGCGCGTCGCTCGCGCTCGTCGACGCATCGTCGGACGACAAACGGCGAGCGCCGCCCCCGCGCGCGGGCTCGGCCTCGCGCGCGGCCTCCATCGCACGCGTCGCGCACCCGCGCGCGCGCGTCGCCAACACCGCGCGGATGGCGCGCGCGCACGGGGACGGGACTCCACTCGCGACCGGTCACGAACCATAAGGATACACCAGCACGATGTCACCGATCACGACCCACGAGTACCCCCGTAGACATGTCGATCGCACGCGTGCGCACGCACACACGCACACGGGCTTCGAAAGGTATCCAGTACGAGACATCGATCGATTCGTGGATCCGATGAGCCACGACTCGTCCCGACCCTCTGCCCGCGCCTCGAGCGGGGGGACGACCGCGGCGACAGACGCCGGCGCGACTGGATGTCCATCGCGCGCTCGACGACGACGACGACGCGCGCGGGAGTGGACGACGGCGAGTCGAACAAGGAGAACGCGGACGGTGTCGCTCTCGGCGCGCGGCGCTCGACGACGAGGTCGGCGTGTGCGTCCGTGACGAGAAGGCGCGCGACGGTCATCGACCAACGGCACGCGACCGACGTCGAGACGACGGCGACGACGCGCGGGACGATGGAGCGCGCGGGACGCGCGGAAGAGACGGTCCCGCACACGCCGGGATCGGCGTATGAACCGCGCGTGGCGAGTCTGGCGGAGCGCGTGCGGGCGTTATCCGCGATGACGCCTCGAGGCGAGAGCGCGCCGCGAGAGTCGAGGACGGCGCGCGCGGAGACGACGACGACGGCGACGACGACGGTGGTGGCGCGACCGACGAGTCGGCGGAGCAGCGTGGAGTCGCTGTTGGAGGAGTACTGCGCGAGCGCGCCCGGATCGACGTCGCCGGTGCGGTTGAGGCGAGAGCGAAACGCGTACGCGGACGAGGTGCGAGCCAACCAACAGAGCCCGGAGGCGTGGTTGAGTTTTTTGGAGAACGAGGAGGCGACGTACGCGGACGCGGCGGCGACGGTGGAGGTTGGGAAACCGAGCGCGAGCGCGGGGAGTCGAAACGGCGTGAGTTTGCACAGATTGTATGAGCTCGCGACGAAGACGATTCCGAGACGCGGTAACGTAAACGACGAAAACTACGTGCGCATATTTCTCGGTTTGGCGAGGCAGCAGATGGTGAGTAACATTGACGACGCGAGGGATACGTTCAAGTTTCTCAAGTCGTGTAGCATTGGACACAAGCACGCGATTTATTGGTGCGAGTGGGCGGCGTTCGGGTACACGTTCAAGGGTGAAGCCAAGGCTGTGAAGATTTTAAAGCGCGGGTTGGAGTACGGCGCCGAGCCGGCGTCGGCGATTCAGTGCATGCTCGATGACATGCAGGGTAAGCGATACGAGCCGGCGCCGCAGACGCAACACACGCCGTTCCGTTCGTTGGCGCCACAATACACGTCGGCGATAAAGCCAACGAATCCGAGAAGTTTTAGCAGGGATGTCGCGGACGGAGACGCGAACCTCGCCAAGCCGCCGACGGCGTCGACGCCTCGAAATTTATCGCAACGCGCAGCCGCCTTGGCTAACATGCAGGCGACGCCGACGGCAAAGTTCACGGCGCCCGCCCCGCCCGCGCCCGCGTACCAGCCGCCGAACACGCATTACGTGACGTCCTCGACCACCATGCCCGGAAGCGTCAGCAGTTATCACAGCGCGCGCACCGGCGGCGCTCGAGGAGGCGACAAGACTGAAAGCTCGATGCCGCCGCCGCCGCCGCAGAGCGCGCTGGAGGCCACGGTGACGCTTCGAAGTCGTCTCGCGAACGCCAAGGAAAAGTACAGCGCGCTGAGCGCGTCTAGGCCGTCGAGAGTCGAGCGAACGCCGGCGGCGGAGCACACGCCGATGGATCCGCCCAAGGCGCCTCCGTCTCGGCGCCACGCGACGGAGCACACGCCGACCGCCGCGAGCGATCGTCGCGGCGAGAGTGGATCAGCGACGGCGAGTGCGAACAAGTACACGAGAGAAGATGATAACAAAGTCATCGTGAACGGTGTCAAGTACACCAAGTTGGAGTGCGTCGGTCAAGGAGGCACGTGCAAAGTGTTCAAAGTCGTCTCGCCCAAGCGTAAGATTTTGGCGCTGAAGCGCATTCGCTTGGACGGTAAGGAGACGGAAACCGTCGCTGGATTTATCGACGAGATCAAACTTCTCAAGACGTTGCGCGGAAGGGACAACATCATTCAGCTCGTCGACGCTGAGGTGTGTCCAAACGAGAAGCTCATCTTCATGGTGCTCGAGTTTGGCGAGATCGACCTCGCGCACATGCTCGCGAAACGCGAGAAGCAGCGTCAGAGCCACGGAGGCGTGATCGACGATAACTTTTTGCGGCTCTATTTCGAGCAAATGGTCGAAGCCGTGAACACGATTCACGAGGAACGCATCGTGCACAGCGATTTGAAACCGGCCAACTTTTTGTTCGTGGAGGGCGCGCTCAAGTTGATCGATTTCGGCATCGCGCGGGCAATTCACACCGAGCAAGCGCCCGATCACACCAACATCCTCCGTGATCACCAAGTCGGCACCATCAACTACATGTCTCCGGAGGCCATCTTGAACGGCCAAGCGTCCGCGCTCGGCGGTCCAATGAAGGTGGGACGCGCGAGCGACATTTGGAGTCTCGGGTGCATCCTGTACCAAATGGTGTATGGGCACACCCCGTTCAGCAAGATCACGGGGACGATTCAAAAGCTCCACGCCATCACCGATCCGAGGCATAAGATCGTGTTCTCGCCTCTACCGAACGAGAATCACGCGCTCATCGATCTGATGTCTCGATGTCTCGAGCGAGACCCGAGAAATCGCATCTCCGTCAAGGAAATCCTCGCGCACAAATTCTTACGCCCCTTCGCCGAGACCGCATCTTCATCCTCTTCTTCGGAGGCGTCTGGATTATCGATGACGCAACTTCAAGATTTATTGGCGCAGATTCAAAAACACGGCGCCGAGGTCGACGTCAACGCCGTCACCGCCGAAGTCTTTCGACAAATTTCCTCTGGCGAACCCGTCACCCTCTCGCCGATCGTTCGCAAGCACTCCAAATCTTCCACCAGGCTCTACGGCGACGAAAACGTCGCTCCGATGGAATGAGCATCCTCCACGAGCGAGTCCACCTCGACACCACCGATCACGACGATAGCCGCGTCCCATTCACCCATTTTAACGTCATTCATTCGCCCGCAGCCGAAGTTCGTTACTTTTCGACACGGCTCGCCCGCCCCTTTCGCGCTCGCCCGCGCGTCGATGAACGTCATCGTGCTCCCCGGAAGCGGATGCGCGCCGACGAGGGAGTGTAACTACTATCACTGGCTCGAGCGCGCGCTCGTCGATCGCGGCATCGTCGCCGACGTGCGCATAACGATTCCATCCATGCCGGACCCGCACCTGTGTCGACGAAACGTGTGGGTGCCGCACGTCGAGCGCGAGATGCGATGCGACGCGTCGTCCGTCGTCGTCGGTCATTCATCCGGCGCGGTGTGCGCGATGCGCGTGGCGGAGCGAAACGCGCTTCGAGGGATCGTGCTCGTGGCGGGGTACGACGACGACTTGGGAGACGCCGACGAACGCGCGAGCGGTTACTTTGGGCCGGATGCGTTCGATTACGACAAGATTCACGAGAATTGCGGTGGGAGGGTGGAGTGCGTGATAGGTGCGCGAGATTCCCTCGTGCCGGCGGAGATGCAACGAGCGCTGGCGGTGAAATTGCGCGCGAGGGAGACGCTCTGCGAGCGGAGAGATCACTTTTTCACGCCGCCGGCGGAGGAAATCGTCGACGCCATCGTTCGAATGTTGTGAGTCAGCGCGTGCGTGGCATACGCGGTGAACTAATACTAATAGTTATGTATATTCCTACTCTACGCCGCGTCGAGCGCGAACACGTCGCCGGACGCCGTGCCGACGAAGACGCGCGATTCGTCGAGCGCGAGCGCTCGAGCGCCGGACCGAACACCCCCGAACGCGTCGTCGACGACGACGAGCCGTCCATCGCGTCCACGCGCATTTTCGTACGCCACGAGACCGAATTCACCGGCGACGAGAATGCGACCGTCCTCGAGCGCGCACACGTCGTGCACTTTCCCGGGTAACGGTTCGCCTTGAGCTATTTTCGGCGCGCTCGGAACGCGCGCGTCGTGCACAACGACGCGACCATCGTGACATCCACTAACAAGAAGCTCGTCATCAACGACGCACATCGCCGCGACGCGGCCTCTGAACGTCGACGACGTGCCTCCGACGACGCCCATATCTATCGGTGGCGATCTCGTGCCGTCGAAGGCGCGAATCGTACCATCGGCGACGCCGCAAAACACGAACACGCCTTCACACTCGCGCTCGCTGAGGGCTAGGCTTAAGATGTCGCCGGTGAAGAGTTCGAGCGTCTCGCGCTCGCTCGTCGGCTCGTACGTCCCCCCGTCGCCGCTCGCGTTCCATCGAGGCGCAAAGTTACACGCGCAGCTCCACGCGCGCCTCCCGTCCCTCGTCGCGACAACGTCGCGAACGTACCCCGTGTGCGGCCCAAGGGCGTCACCGATTATTTGAAACCAATCACTCTCCCCTCTCGCGCCAGCCTCGACGTCGTACGCACACTCGAGCACGTAATTCCCGCTCGTCCCGACGAGCGCCGCGCCGTCGCGCGTTCTCGCCGCCGACCAATACGGCGG
>CEUV01040113.1_pt1 | contig 24207 bp, 22 predicted proteins | sample 356401 | NCBI WGS metagenome assembly CEUV01 (sample SAMEA2622710, study PRJEB7988) | marine metagenome | isolation source: saline water (ENVO:00002010), including
GCCATCAGTTATTGCCTCTTCTATAGAACGTATGCATTGGTCGGCTTTGGTCGAGTCTCTCTCTTCCATTATTTGTTCAATTTGATTTTGTTGCAATAGACAGATGGCCGGGTTTTGAATCTGGCCAACTATATCTGTAGTCTCTCCTTCTGCGAATTTATTCACACCAATGACTTTGGTGGTTCCGTCCTCAATGCATTGTAACTGGTTCCATGCGGCTTCGTGAATATGCCGTTGTTGATATCCTGCAATAACGCACTGCATAGCACCCCCCATGTTGTCAATTTCTTCTATCAAATACCTCGAATTTTGATATAACTTAGAGGTCAACTCTTCTACTAAATACGATCCTGCTAATGGGTCTACTGAATTAGGAACATTAGTTTCCTCGGCGAGTACTTGTTGTGTTCTAAGAGCTAATAGGGCGGACTCTTCAGTTGGTAATCCAATAGCCTCATCGTAAGAATTAGTATGGAGGCTTTGTGTACCTCCCAAAACTGCAGATAATGCCTGGTAAGAAACTCGTACAGCATTATTGAGTGGTTGTTGTGCGGTCAATGTGACACCTGCGGTTTGTGTATGGAATCTGAGCATAGATGATTTAGGATTATTAGGTTGAAAACGTTCTGTTACTAAATCATGCCACAATTGTCTAGCAGCTCGAAATTTGCCTACTTCTTCAAAGAAATCGTTATGGCAACCGAAAAAGAATGACATTCTTGGCGCGACGTCGTCAATATCCAATCCAGAATTTATTGCTTGAGATAGGTATTCCAGTCCGTTTGATAGAGTAAAAGCGATTTCTTGAGTAGCGGTACAACCTGCTTCTCTCATATGGTAACCGCTAACAGATATTGTATTCCATTTTGGAGTGTGTAATTTACTCCATGCCATTAAGTCCGTAGTAAGCCTCATAGATTCCTTTGGGGGGAAAATGTACAGACCTCTGGCAATATATTCCTTGAGTATGTCATTTTGTACTGTTCCTCTCAAAGCATCCCTAGGGATACCACACTCATCCGCATAAGCAACATATAGTGCAAATAATGAGGTGGCTGGTGCATTGATTGTCATCGATGTAGAAACTTGAGATAGATCAATGTCACTGAATAGGGCCCGAATATCATGAATAGAATCTATTGCAACGCCTACTTTACCGACCTCTCCTTCGGCTAATTCTGAATTAGAATTCAACCCCAATTGAGTGGGTAAATCGAATGCTACGGACAACCCGGATTGGCCATTTTCTAGTAAATCTATGAATCGTTTATTTGTGGACTTAGCATCTGAAAATCCTGCATATTGCCTCATTGTCCATAGCCTATCGAGATACATATTTTTGTGAATGCCTCGAGTGTATGGCGGAGTTCCTGCATTTGAATGATTTTGAGTAGAAATTACAGTGTCTGGTAACGTCTCTTTTGAGGGGTGAGTGGACCGCTTGGTGTGTAAATCATCACCATCACGTACCGCCGTCATAATTTATCCGAAAGGGACTCAATGAATGAAGTATATGCTACTATAATCCATTCAACGACGAATGGTGTAGTCATCAACTATTGCTAGCAATTTGGTAACTTGGTCCTCATCCAAAATACCCTCACTCTGTTTATCCCAGATATATTGTCTCGCTTCGTCGGAGGTTTGTCGCTCCCCTTTAGCCCAAATCGAACCAAGTAAAGCAGAACGATGTTCCTCGGCTACGTCTATCTCTTTCAGTAAGCCGCGCATTTCGTATTTGTATTCCATATGTCTCGATCTATCAAGTCGTTTTTCTCTGGTAGCGGGTTGGAATTTAGGTGTAGATCTACCAGTAGGCCGCCTTCGAGGTTTCGCCGGTGCAGATGGTTCTGGCTTCGTGCGTGGAACTGGAGCCATTGCATTTGCTCTGGCCTTACTTGCCTCAATAATCTCCTGTGCTTTGGTACTTGTCGGGTTGATAACAATCTCTTCTACAGCGGGCTCTTTGGATTGAGTGAGTCCCCTAGTAGGTCTCTTTGTGACTCCTAGTAATTGTTCTTCTAAGATGGTATTATCATCTTCAGGATCTTTAACATCGGGTTTTTCAGGTGTAGCTGGTTTTTCTGTTTTAACCGGTTTTGGTTGAACTGGGGCTGGCTTTGATGGAGGTAAGCTAGGCTTAACGGATCGTGGTGGTTCAGAGGGTGGCCCACGTCTAGATTTAGGTGGAGCATTAGTAGACTTTCCGCCTGAGGTTTTGTCGAATATATTTCGAGGCTCGCTCTTAGGCTTCCTGCGGCGCTGCACTAAATTTTCGACCTCCTAATCTACCCGCGTGACCGTTGATAGTTAAGACTTCGCAAAATTATGGTCAATCCCAGGTTACGATAGTATGGTCTGTTCTAAGCGAAGGATTGATGGCACTAGATGCTAGATTTGTTGGATTTTGGGTTGCCAGCATCCTTCGTCCCAATTCTGCTATCATAGTTCCATTATCAATGCAGTATTGTTTCTCCGGCCAAGTTCCTACAGCTCCTCTTTGCTCACACATAATTCGAGTCATTTCCCTTATTCGCTCGTTACAAGCAACACCCCCGCCAAGTAATAATTCGGATTTCCCTGAATGTGCTAGCGCTCTTTCTGCAACCTCAATGCATGCTGAAAAGGCATGTTCCTGAAGAGACCAACAAACCGCTCCTAATTCGAATCCCTCGTTAACCTTCTGAATTGCAGCATTCAGTAGCCCTGAGAAATTTAAATCCATACCTTGGACACTGTAAGGTAGTTCCACCAAATCAACATTGGCTTTGGGATTCTGTTTGTGCCATTCCTCTGCTAATTGTTCTATTTTAGGACCTCCAGGGAAGGCCAAACCTTGTGTCCGAGCAAATTTATCCAACATATTGCCAATGCCAATATCCAAGGTTTCACCTAAGACCTGGTAACGATCTCCTGCTCTTGCTATAACTTGGGTGTTACCTCCACTCACATATAGTAAAACGGGATCAATACACCCGGTTTGATTACGACCTATCTCTATGTGTGCAACGCAATGATTGACCCCAACGAGAGGAATTTCCCATTGTTCGGATAGTGCTCGGGAAACATTAGCCCCAATACGTAAACACGGTCCCAAACCAGGACCTTGGCTATATGCTATGGCCTTTACATCATTTGATGCTAGACACTCTTCTTCCATTAATCTGGAAATTAATTGCGAGGCGAGATTAGAATGATGATCTGCGGCCTCTCGTGGATGGATCCCTCCTTCCTTTGGGCGATATAAAGCAGAATATGATTTACGAGGGATTCCTTCTTCTGTGACTAAACCGAAAGAGAAAGTATGGGCGGTGCTCTCTACCCCAATGATTACCCCTGTCACAAACTTTTGAGTCGTGAACTACATATCAATGAAACGTTCCAATTCCCTCCATGCGCCTTATGTTGCTCAATACTGGGCCGGTCGCGACACTAGCAAGTGGAGACATTAATTCACCCTTGACAGGAACAGATATGTCCAACACCGAATCTTTGGTTTTGGATGGCGATAATGGGATATTGATAGAAGACGATACTATATCGAAAATCTCCTGCACTGAAGAGTTAGCTGAAGAATTTGGTACAGAGGACAATTCTACGCTCAGAGTTATTGATTGTCAAGGTAAGGCAATAATTCCTGGATTTGTTGATTCGCATACACATTTACTGTGGGGAGGGGATAGAGCTAACGAAATGCAATTACGTCACAACGGAATGACATATTCTGATATAGCTAAATCAGGGGGTGGGATACAAAAGACTGTCAAATATACCCGAAATATCAGTAACGATATCCTAGGCGAATTAGGCCTGAAGAGAATTTCTAGGGCGTTTGAGTTTGGTACCACTACTATGGAATGCAAAAGTGGCTATGGTTTATCCGTTGATTCTGAATTAAAATTATTAGAAGTCAACCAATTATTGTCAGAACTAACCCAAATGAGTCTTCATTCAACTTGGTTGGGGGCACACGATGTTCCCAAGGGTATGAGCATGCAAGATTATGTCGATGAACTAATTCATATTCAGTTGCCAGCGGTAGTAGAACAAGGATTTGCCAGTTACGCCGATGTTTTTTGCGAACCAGGTTGGTTTTCACTTGAAGATACTGAACTAATTGTTAAGGCCGCATCTGAATTAGGCCTAGCGTCTAGACTTCATGTTGATGAATTTGTAGATGGGGGAGGTTTAGCGTTGGCAAGCGAACTAGGAGCAATTAGTGGCGATCATGTAGGTCATTCTTCAGCCTCTGCTAGACAATCGGCATCTGAATCGGGCGTTATGCAAACATTCCTACCAGGGACACCTTACATTTTGGGACATGATTTAGAATCTCCATTGAAACAGTGTATTGAAAATAATTGGGCTTTTTCTTTAGCTTCTGATTTTAATCCGAATTGCAGGACCCTATCCATACCCTTTGTCGGAAGTCTAGCAACACATAGGCTTGGCCTCTCTCCTATTGAAGCGCTAGTAGCAGTCACTAGGAATCCTGCCACTACACTACTCAACTCAACCGATGGACCATTATCTGGTTCAATCAGGCAAGGAGGCCCTGCAGATTTGTTAATACTCGATTCAGAATACATCGATGCTTGGTGTCAAATGCCCGGTGACAATCCAATTTACAAAACCATAAAATCAGGCTACATTGTAAATTAACAATAATAAAAACAATTCATACTTTGGCCAAACGGACGAGCGTACCAACTTCTAACAATTTACACAGTTTAACAAACCATTGAATCCTGAGTTTTGTATTTCTTCTCGAATAGAGGGGGAATCCGTGACCCCACGTATCGCCGATAACCATGATTATCAGCCAAGATATTCCTATGAGAATTGCAAATAGGCTTTCAGTACCTCGGTTTCAACAAAATATCAATAATTCTGCAATTTGGCCATACATAGACGGGTTGAAATGGTTGAGTCTTAGGAGGAGTACATGGCTGAGGTTGTTACAGGTTTCTGTATGAAGTGTAAACAGTCTAGAGCCATCCAAAATCCTGCTCGCACAACCATGTCTAATGGGAGAATACGAGTAAGTGGAAAATGTAGCTCGAAGGATTGTACGGGATCAATATCAAAAATCGTATCCTAGTCAGTATACCTCACGGAGAATCATTCATTTGGGAGTATAGAATCGCCGAGTTATTCTGGGCTCGTGGTCTAGGGGTTATGACGTCGCCTTGACATGGCGAAGATCGCAGGTTCAATTCCTGCCGAGCCCACCAGATGAAACATATCACCACGTATCATTTCACAAAGACATAAGAAAATCTAATCCGACCTTTCCCTTTATTCTTCTTCGCAAGAAATTGTATGTTGGGTATATTCGAGGTATTGTCAACATGTGTCCCAGCACACGGACAAAGATCTACACCTTCTACCTCAACAACTCTTAGATTAGATATCGATTTAGGAATTCTGTCCATAAATTTCGTATGACGCATTTGTTCATGTGATGTTATTTGCTCACGGTCCCATTCATGGACATTAACTGGGATTTGTTTGTTTAGAGTAGCATTAACCTGTGAAACCAATTCTTCAGGCTCAAAAACCGATTTATCTTCGAATAACAAGTCCACTCTAGAGTTGTCTGTAGATAATTGATTTCCAACGGTTTCTGCGCCCCAAATGTCTTCTGCTAATGCTGAGACAATATGTTGGGCAGTATGCATCTGGGCATGTAGATTTCGTCGTTCTTGATTTATTGAACAAATGACTTCATCGCCAACCTCAAACATATCTGGTTCTTCTAAAGGATGGAGTATCATCTCACCTGGTAAGACTTCACCAATTGGTGTTTCGATGTCTCCAGCAATCATAGTACCGGTATCTCCAGGCTGTCCGCCACCTCGTGGATAAAAGTATGTTGATTCCAATAGAGCATTAGATTCCTGTAACCCGGTTATGATGGTCGTAAAGGGTTCAGGATTGGTCCCTGGATGATGATCCATATGCAATTTCTTTTGCATCTTCTCACCCAAATATTTCCTGTAGGCTACCATCAAGTAGTTGGTTACTGAGAGCTGTACATTCTTTACTCATCACCGAATCTCCATCATATTGGTCAACATATTTTCTCACCCACAAATGAATTCCAGCAACACCTTCGCCTGGTTTATGTGGAATCCTATCGAGAGCCTCGGTCGCACAAATTAATTCGTTGGCCAAAACTTGGCCTAGTAACTCAGTTGATTGTAAACTTCGGAAAGCACCAGTTGCGCCCATAGAAACGTGGTCTTCCTTCCCCATACTCACTGGAACATTTGAGGTTGTAACTGGATTAGCCAATAAATGTAATTCCGCTATACATGCAGCTGCAACATACTGGATTATCATGTAACCACTTTCCAACCCCTCGTTCTTAGCTAAGAATGGAATTTGGTCACTCCATTTGGGATCTAAAACTTGGCTAATCCTCCTTTCGGATATACTTGCCAATTCATGACATGCAATTGCTATAGAATCACTAGCTAATGCTAAATTTTGGCCATGGAAATTGCCTCCACTTATGACTTCGACATCTTCACCATCGACAAAAACCAAGGGATTGTCTGTGGCGCTATTAATTTCAATTTCTAACATCCTTCTAGTTTCTGTTAGCAGGTCTATAACAGGGCCATGTACTTGTGGGGCGCATCTAAAACAATAGGCGTCCTGAACTCTATCACAATCTACATGTGAAATCTTGATCTCTGAGCCTTTCAGTAAACCAGCAATCCGTGCAGCGGAGATTGATTGACCAATTTGTGGACGATTATCATGTATCCGTGGGTCAAAGGGGCTGTGTGAGCCTTTGATAGCTTCTAGGGACGTTGCCGCGCTAGAATCGGCTGCAAAAACTAATTTCTCTAGGTTTAGTGTAGTCAGAGCCAAGTACGCACACATTTGGCTAGTACCGTTAATCAATGACAGTCCTTCTTTAGCGGCTAATTCAGTGGGTTCCAAGCCAACGCTATGTAAAGCATCCAAACTAGACATAGTAACCCAGCCAGATTCCTTTCTGACCATGGATTCTCCTTCTCCAAGTATTGCTAATGACATATGGGAGAGTGGGGCTAAATCACCAGAAGCCCCCAGTGAGCCGATACGTGGTATAACTGGGGCTATACCGTTGTTTACCATACCTAGCAGTAATTCTACGATTTGTGGGCGTATTCCTGATACACCCTTTGCTAGAGAATTAGCACGAAAGACCATCATTAACAATACATGTTCAGGATCCATCAAATCACCAACGCCACAGGCATGGCTCTTGATTAGGTTGGTTTGCAGTTGTTCGAGATCATCTCCTGCTATCCTAACAGAGGACATTGCCCCGAATCCTGTATTTATACCATAGACAACTTCACCGGAGTCGATTATTTGCTCAACGCCTCTTCGAGATTGTTCAATCCGCCTACGTGCAGATTTAGTTAGTACAGCGGTATTGTAACCATTGGCTACGGAAATAGCCCCTTCAATGGTCAATGAGTGACCATCAATCTCGACGACTGTCACGCATCAGCGAACAAGGAATGTCAAATAGAGTCATCGAGTCTCTCGCTTAGGTTGGTTAGTATCTCTTCATCAACCAAATTAGGTATTGTAACGACTAATTTAGGGTCTAACTTACCTGCCTCTTCAACAGTATCAATTGCGCCAATGTTACGAGCCCAAGACCTACGGGCAAGACCATTCATTACATCCCAGGAAATCATAGAATGGATACTATTTTCGGATTCTAAACTGCCATCAATATACATACCGAATCCCCCATTAATTACCTCACCCCAACCAACTCCTCCACCATTGTGGATACTGGTCCAGGTTGCTCCCCTGAAGGAGTCCCCCACGAAGTTATGAATAGCCATATCTGCTGTAAACATTGAACCATCTCGGATGTTTGCCGTTTCTCTGTAAGGGCTATCTGTACCTCCTACATCGTGGTGATCTCTACCAAGGACGATTGGGGCACTGATTTTTCCCTCCTTTATTGCCTGATTGAATGCTAGTGCTATTTGCAATCGACCTTGTTCGTCTGCATACAAAATTCTAGCTTTACTACCTACAACCAAGTCATGATTTTCTGCTTCGTCAATCCAACGAATATTGTCTTGGTACTGTGTGGAAATTTCCGGCTTACAATCCTCCGCTAACATCGATAATACTTCCGAAGCGATCTTATCAGAAATTCTCAAGTCTTCATCTGACCCAGATGTACACACCCAGCGGAATGGCCCGAATCCATAATCGAAACACATCGGCCCCATAATGTTCTCAACATACGAAGGATATCGAAATGACCCGTCGGATTCTAAAACTTCAGCACCAGCCCTGCTAGACTCTAGGAGAAACGCGTTTCCGTAATCCCAGAATATCGTACCACGGTCTGTTAATTGATTTACATAGTCCACGTGTTTTCTGAGGGTCATTTGTACTTCACTTTTGAATCCATCAGGATCGTTGATAATCATCTCTCTACCTTCTTCAAAGGATATGCCAACAGGCATATATCCACCCAACCATGGATTGTGTAGACTTGTTTGATCGCTAGCTAAATCAGGAGTGATATTCTGGTCAACAAGATATTCGAGTAGGTCGACTATGTTGCCTAGATATCCTATGGATATTGCTTCTTTATCTTCGACTGCTTGTTTGGACCGTGAAAGCACTTTTTCTAAGTCATCATATAATTCTGTTAACCAACCTTGCTGATGCCGTTTACTTGCAGCTATCGGGTCAATTTCGGCTATGATGCAAACCGCCCCTGCGATTACAGCGGCTTTAGCCTGTGCTCCAGACATACCCCCTAATCCAGATGTGACATACAATATTCCTCCAAGGTCCGATTGGTCCTGTAAGTCAAGATATTTTCTAGCTGCATTGAGTATAGTGATTGTAGTCCCGTGAACGATACCTTGGGGGCCAATATACATGTAAGACCCTGCCGTCATTTGACCGTATTGAGAAACTCCGAGGGCATTCATCCGTTCATAATCCATCTGAGTGGAATAGTTAGGAATTACCATACCATTAGTTACTATTGCAGTAGGTGAATCCTTTGAGGAAGGAAATAACCCCATCGGGTGGCCAGAATACATAACCAGGGTTTGATCCTCTTGCATATTGGTTAGATATTGCATAGTTAGGAGGTATTGAGCCCAGTTTTGGAAAACTGACCCGTTAGTACCGTATGTTACTAATTCATGTGGAAATTGTGCTACTCGGGGATCTAGATTGTTTTGGATCATTAACATCATGGCAGCTGCTTCTGGCGTATTGGCTTCATATTCTGCAATAGGCCTAGCATACATTTCGTAATCTGGTCTGAATCTATACATGTAGATGTGACCATAATTCTCTAGTTCTGAAAGAAATTCGTCAGCTAGCTCTTCGTGCCACTCTTTCGGGAAATATCTCAATGCGTTTGAAACGGCCAGAACTTTTTCAGATTCACTCAATACTTGCGGCCGGATAGGTGCGTGGGGGACGGATTCATCGAAGGGTTTCTTGGTTGGCAATACGTTTGGTAATCCTTGCCCGAAACTGACCATATATTCACCAACCTAGTCTATTAGTGTACAATTTAGTAATCTCACTCATTATATGGTTACATTCTGTAAGTAGATTTTGTGAAGCTGTTTGTAGGGCATCAATGTCGTCTCCTGATAGATGATCTATGTTAATTCGAACATTAAACTCGGCCATCTTACAAGCCGATAATCCTAACTCCGCTGCTGAAGCTAAATCTGTTAGTGCGTTTGCGTTGCAATCTTTCGCTAATTTACTTAATGTATGCATAAATTCTACACTAAATTTCATTGTTTCTAATGGTGCTTCGGCTGCTTCTATGGTAGCCTTTCTAATCGCTATTGATCTGGCATTAGAGCCCTCTTTATCCTTAGGTAATCTATACGCCGCCATAACACCATCAAAAGCGCTTGAATCATTGTTTGCCAATGTTATGCACTTGGCAATATTATCTTCGGATTGGTTAATTATACTACTAGCTAGTGAATGCCCATCAATCCATTTATCGTTCTTGACCGTAAGTCGAGAAACCATAACCGAAAGGGAATGACCATGAGCCAATGTCAATGCCGCAACGGAACCTCCACCCGGGGTAGGCTTTGAGGAGGATATAGAATTCAATATCTCCAAATATCCTTCATTCATTTTTTTTCCTCTCTATAGCCCATTCGATAATATTTCCATAGGGGTCGAATGATTCTAACCTGTCTAACATCAAGCCCTCTATTGCGTTTCCAACAAGGGTATCGACATCTTGTATGTTTGTATTTGTATAGAAATTTCCTGCATCCATTATTGCTTGCAAAGGCACCAATCCGACCAATTCTCCGGCTACTGCCTCTAACCCCAATTTTGATGCCTCGAGCTTAATAGTCTCGGTAACGTCATGTAATCCTGTAACAGAATAATCTAACAAATTCATGGAAACTTGAGCGGTACTTTCATTGTACATCCACCCAGCGGCTTGTAATTTTTCGAACATTCCAGGTGTCCTTAGAGCGGTGCCGGTTTTGTCTCTGACAATCTCACCATTTTCGTCTTTTACAATCATTCCACTAGTACGTATCTTGGATGCAATTAGATTTGCTTTGGATTTATCCGCGGTGTTTAGATTCACATTGTATGCTATTAGGAAATTTCTTGCACCAGTGGCAGTAGCGCCCATTGTAGGTTGAAACTTAGCCGGTCCAAAATCAGGTTTCCAATCTGGAGAATCTAATTTCTTCTGTAATCCTTCATATTCTCCTTTACGGATATCAGGTAAACGGACCCTTGAGGGATATTGCGCTGATTTAGCGTATAGAAAAACAGGTAAAGAATGGGCATCAGAGACAGATTTAGCATATCTATTGGATAATTCAATGCATTCTTCCATCGTTACTCCTTTGATTGGGATAAAAGGGACGACGTCAACTGCACCCATCCTAGCATGTTCACCTGAATGATGGCGCATATCGATTAGTTCCAAGGCTATCGAAGTACACTCTGTGACTGTCTGTAGTACTGATTCCGGATCACCCACCATAGTGACTACAGTTCGATTGAAATCTCGCCCCATATCGATATCTAACAGAGTAACAGATTTGTTATCCAATATAGGCTGAATAATTGAATCGATAATGGCCTTATCTTTGCCTTCGCTGAAATTAGGGACACACTCAACAAGGCGCTGTTCCATCGTCTTGTTGGTAAAATTACCATTGATGAGCCTTGTCATTAACCATACAGACCTTCATGATTATTTCTAAGGGGGTCTTTTCTATTTTCTTGTATAGTGGTTAGCGCTAGGGAAAAGTCGGATTCAGTTACTGATTCTTGCCCTTCAGAGATTGCCTTAATTCCGGCTTCCATGACCAAAGCCTTCAATTCAGCCCCACTAAATCCATCTGTTTTATTGGCGACCTGTTTCAAATTTACTGATTTATTCAAGGGCATATTTTGAGTCAAGATTTTGAGAATTTTGTTACGCGCTGTTATATCGGGTAAACCAATCTCAATGATTCTATCAAATCTACCCGGCCTAAGTAATGCCTTATCCAATAATTCTGGGCGGTTTGTTGCGGCTATAATTTTCACATTTTGGGTAGATTCAAAACCATCCATTTCTGATAGTAATTGCATTAATGTCCTCTGAACTTCCCTATCCCCTGATGTTGACGAATCCAATCTTTTAGAGCCGATAGAATCTATTTCGTCAATGAAGATAATTGCAGGTGCTTTTTCTTTGGCCAAATCAAATAATTCCCTGACTAGCCTCCCGCCTTCCCCTATGTATTTTTGAGCTAATTCGGAACCTACTAAACCTAGAAATGTGGCAGATGTCGAATTTGCAATAGCCTTAGCGAGCATGGTCTTTCCAGTACCTGGTGGCCCGGTTAATAGAACACCTTTGGGAGGGATTAGTCCCATTTGTTCAAATGCCTCAGGGTTTGTCAAGGGTAATTCTATTGCCTGTTTTATAGAAATAATTTCTTCCTCCATACCACCGATGTCGCTAAATGTTGTTTTTGGTTTTTCAACTATCTCGCTTGTTGAGACAAGTGGGTCCCATCCATCACTTAAGACTTCAATAATTGCCAATGTATCTTGATTCAACGAAACTCTGGCTCCGGGCCTAAGCAACTCACGATCTATCCTTGGATTAATAGAAACCTGAAAGATCGTTCCATTCGAACTTCGGACTATCGCCTCATTTTCTACTATATCTTGTATAAAACCAATAATAAATGGAGGTTCTTTCAATACTCTAATTTCATCATCCAAACGAGATACGCGTTTTTTTAGTTGATTAACCTCATTTTCGAGAAATAATTTTTCTGTGAGGAGTTCTTGGGAATTCCTAGTAAGATCATTTACTACTGCACGCAATTCTATTATGCTGTGATTGGAAGATTTTGTACCTCTATCGTCTACACTCGAATCAGAGGTCATATTTTGTGATAATATCCAATTTGTTTTGACCTTTGCGACGCAAAGGTATGATGACCTACGTTCCGTCCCATCAAATATGGGCACCTGTGAGTTGTGTGGCGCAGACAAGGTTTCTACCTACAAAACCACAACTTCCGGTGCTCGTGTAGACGCTTGCAATCGTTGTATAGATAGACTAGGATTATCAAAGCCTATGCCTGCAGTGAATACTAGGTCTTCGAGTCCACCACAATCAACTGGTAGAATTTCTGGCCCTAATATTATGCATAAATCAGACCGTGAATTGGCTCCTGATTTTCACAAAAGGATAAAACAAGCCAGAGAAGAAAAAGGATGGGATCAAAGAGAATTTGCTAGAAGGATGAATGAGAGGTTAAACATCGTTCAGCGAATCGAAAATGGCAATCGCCCCACGGACGCATTAATCAAGAAGATAGAGAAAGTTTTGGATGTAGAATTATTGATTGAATCTATGGCATCAAATACACGACAGACATCTACTCAAGGATCTAGGAATATGACCATTGGTGACGCATATGAAGACCTTTTCTCAGGGAGGGAATGAGTTGGATGATATTCCTTTACATGTGATTCATTTAAATCAAGACGATCCACGAAAATGTACTAGTCGGAAGTTAGCAAAACGTGGTGGCTGTATACTCCATACCAATCTGAAAAAGTCACCAAAAAGAGGGTTGTTGTTAGACCCCCTATCTGGGATTTTAGTCGGGCCCGATGATCAACAATCAATAGAACGCGGCTCTTCAATCGTCAGTTTAGATTGTTCGTGGAAAGAGATTGAACCCTCCTTGAAATTATTATACAATTCAACTAATTTGGAGGGACGAACCCTACCTGTAGTATTGGCGGCTAACCCAGTATCTTGGGGTAAGCCTGGAAGATTATCTAATGCAGAAGCATTTGCTGTCTGTTTGACTATCTTTGATAGATGGGACCAAGCAAGGGAAATCATGGCCCCATTCAAATTCGGTGATGAATTCTTCAAGTTAAACGAGCTACCTTTAGAAGCATATTCCCAAGCTAAATCCAATACGGAGTTAGCAGAAGTTCAGTGGGAATTTTTCGATAAACCAACCCAAGACTAACGTACACCAGAACCTGAATCTATATCTGAGTCAGTGGTTAACAGGGTCACATTACCTTCAGAGTCTTCTGCGGCCAACATCATTCCTTCGGACATAATTCCTCGCAACTTTCTCGGTTTGAGATTGGCTACAAAGACGACCGATTTGCCAACTAATTCATCCACAGCATAGTGAGATTTCAGCCCTGCGCAAACTGTTCTCGTTGAACCCGGACCATCCTCTATGGTTACTACGTACAATTTGTCAGCGTTTGGATGATTTTCGACATTGATAATTTTGCCTGTTTTCATTTCCACTTTCATGAAATCTTCGAATTCGATATAAGGCCCCTCCTGAGTTTCAGGGCTTGCTATGTCGGCTTCATTCTTGAGTATTTCATCTAGGTCGAGTTTCACAAACAATGCCTTGGGCTTATCTCCAGACCAGTTTAGAGGTTTGTCAAATTCCAAAGCCGAATCCCACAATTGATCCCCTGCTAGACCTGTTTCCCCAAGAGATTTCCATAATTTCTCCGCTTGGAACGGCATAAATGCAGCGGTTAATATTGCTAATGATTGGCATGCTCTCCAGCATGCAGATAGGGAACTGAGTGAATTTGACCTCTTTGCTGAATCCTCGCTGTTCAGATAGGCCCATGGTTCAGCTTGTTGGAGATAGGAATTTCCTGATTGAGCGATATTCATAATATATCTGAGTGCTTCTTTGAATCTTTGTCGTTCCATTGAATCCATAGCAGATTGGATACAGGTTCGAATATGTTCGTAAAATTCTTGATGCAACTCAGGATTGTCAAATTCAATTAATGGGTTTGAAGCCCCTGATTCTAATCGATTCGTCAGCGTCAATATTCTATGTACAAAGTTACCATAATTCCCAATTAATTCATTATTCACCCGTTCGACATAATCTTCCCATCTAAAATCGGTATCGTGACCTTCTGGCATGTTGATTGTTAGATAATATCGCAAAGAATCAGGATCGTATCTCTCTAGGAATGCAGGTAGCCAAACACCATGTTTTCTCGATTTAGAAAATTGCCCACCTTGTAGCATTAGATATTCGTTAGAAGCTACGTTATCTTCTAGATGCAATAACTCATTGGAATCCCTTGAGCGATTCAATCCCATCAAAATTGCAGGCCAAATTATTGTGTGGAATGGGATGTTATCCTTGCCCATGAAATAAATATGTTTGAGCGATTGACCCGGTTTGTCTATCCACCAATTTTCCCATGCAGAATCTCCATCAGGATGTTCTGAAGCAAATCTTTCCGACCAAATTCTAGCACATGTGTAGTATCCTTGTACTGCTTCAAACCAAACATACACTCGTTTGTTGGTCCATTCTTTGTCTTTGATTGGAACATCTATACCCCATTCCAAATCTCTAGTTACTGCTCGTGGCCTAAGGCCCATATTTAGCCAATTTTTGGTCATTGCTCTAACATTGGGCTTCCATACATTATGACGAGCGGAGGAATGAATTTCTAATTCTGATTGGAACTCATTAAGTTGGTAGAATAAATGATCCGTATCTCGTATCTCGATCTTGGCATCGGGATTGGATTTAGACCTAGGATTCTTCAGTTCATTTGCCTCATAGGTAGAACCACAGGAATCACATTGATCTCCACGAGCGTCTTCATTTCCACAAATTGGACAAGTTCCCAGAACATATCTATCAGGGAGGAATTTAACGACTCCTGATTCGGTGATTTCGCAATACTGTTGCATTGTTTGTTTTTGTAAAAGGCCTTCATTCAATAAATCTAGGAAAACTTCCTGCACTATCTCCTTGTGTCTTTTATCGGTTGTACGATTATACAAAGCGCCGCCGAACTCTACACCCCTAGAATCTACATTTGCATTCCATGAACAACCTAAATCTGCCAGTGCTTTGGAATTGATCTGATGAAATTCGTCAACTACAGCCTGCGGAGAAATGCCTTTTTCTTCTGCTGTAACAGTTATTGGGGTACCATGTTCATCGGACCCACTGCACATCAGAACTCTCCTACCTCTGGCCCTTTCGTATTTGTACTGTATATCGGCGGGTAGCGAATTGCCTGCAACGTGTCCAAGATGTAGGGGGCCGTTAGCATACGGCCAAGCCATGAATATGGTTGTGTACTCCATTAAGACCACCATGCAACGTCTCGAGGACGTTATCCTGTCGGACAGCATCATATTTATGTCTGCGTCGCTTCGAGTAGTCCCGGAGTACGTATTGCTGTGACCCACACTGTACCCTCGTTCTATCCGGATTCTAATCAGAATCCAGAGGTGAGAAGCCCTTGAATCCCTGGACACTATTAACACTCTACGCTATTCTTGCGATTGGAGTATCTTTCCTTTGTAGCATACTAGAAGCTGTCTTACTCTCTACTACGAGAGGTCACGTAGTAAGTATGACTGAATCCCATCCTAAAAGCAGTAAACTATGGATAGGATACAAAGACGACCCCGAAAAACCCCTTACTGCTATCCTTACTCTAAACACAATCGCCCACACAGTTGGCGCACTAGGAGTAGGTAGTCAGATCGCCAGAATTTACGACGGTGATTCAGATTATGACTTGATTCATGGAGTTGCCTCGGCAATTCTAACATTAGGTGTGTTGTTATTTTCTGAGATTTTGCCAAAAACCATTGGTACGTTATATTGGAGAAAACTCACAGTTTCATCCGGATATATGCTTAGAATCTTGATTATCTCGTCCTGGATAATTGTAAGACCTGTAGAGATAATTCGAGCGATGCTACCGGCAGTAGAAACCGAGACAGTGACTAGAGATGAGTTATCCGTACTTGCCGACATAGCTGAGGAATCGGATATAATTGAGGAAGATGAAGAAGCAGTAATTCAAAACTTGCTAAAGTTAAGAGATTTAGAAGTTCAAAAAATTATGACTCCCAGAGTTGTAGTAGTCCACGTATCAGCAAGAGAAACAGTCAGGGAGGTTATGGACCGGATTCCCATTATGATTTACGGAAGAATGCCTGTTGTGGATGGTGATATAGACAACGTTACAGGATTGGTATTACGGAGTGAGATTCTTAGAAGAGCCGCCGCTGATGAATTCGATACTACGATGTCGGATATATCCCGAGAGGCTGTAACATGCAGATACGATGATTCCGTCGATAAGGCATTAGATATTCTGTTAGAAAACAAGTCTCAAATTATGATCGTTCGAGATGACTTTGGAGGCACTGTAGGTTTGGTTACTATGGAAGACGTTATTGAGACCTTACTTGGTGTAGAGATTGTCGATGAAGAAGACCAGGATGCTATCGAGGAAGGAGCCGCAACTGAAGACCTCCGAGAACTGGCTATGAGGCGAAATAACGATAGTGAAGAGTAGTTCTATTTTACCCACTATCCAAGGGATTACAACCCAATCATAGGTAGGCCGAATGTCAAATGAATTATACAATTACTTAGGGTAGCGTAGTCTTCAATCACATAATGTTGAGCGTATCCGTGGGATAATCCATTCTAGATTACTCCTGTGTCCTCTCCTAGTATGATTTTGCGGGCCCACAGAATTCCAAACAACACTGAAAAAACTGCGGCAAGTATTGTAGCTCCCATCCCGCCGAATATGACAACAATTTCAAGGAACGAGTCACGTTCTAAAGCTTCTAGAATCCGTGGAACGATATTTGTGAGGATACTAATTCCGAAATATACCATATAGAGTGGAATAAGTACTACGAGGAGCGATTTCCTTTCCATGCTAGATTTTGATTGAGATGCGTTGAAAAATATTTCTTTATAACGGTAGAGGAAGTAATTCTACTTAACCCTCCATACGCTATGTTCCGGTTTTTCTTTCTTCCCAATTAGTATTCAAAATAATCCAAATAGTTAGATTATTCTGAGGTTTCTTTCTCATCAAGGAATCCTTTAGATTCAGTCCAATCACTGACGCTCTCTAGCCTCTTTAGCCATCCTTTAGCCTCTTTAGACTTGGTTGTTCTAACTAACCAAACGCCGCCGAAGATTGTATCCCAGAGGCCCAAATCACCTCTAACGCGATACATGATGTAATCGACTAATGGTGGTATGAGACATAGGAAACCGAGTGCGTTGAAAATTTGAGCCCCTGTTGAATCTCCAAAAGATCCTTCTGCCATCACTACGAATAAGACGAATATACCATACAAAACAAAAATAGTTGTCATACCTTTCACTGCGATATATATCGAAAATGGTGATTCTCCTCTGGCATTGATGTAGCGCGTTCGACTAATCCAATTACCCACGGTTCGATTACCGGCATAATTGGGCATAAACCAGAGATTGAACACGATTAGACCTAATCCTAGCATAACAAATATTGTTGGATTGAAAAATGCGCCCCAAGCTGAAAGAGCGATTAGAGGTATGGACCAACCATAAGTCACAGCGAAATCGAAGAGTCTTCGTATAAATCTCTGACTTTTTGTCGCAAGTTCGAAACCTTCAGGCAGTTCTTTCTTAACCCTTGGAGCTCTAGGTTTCTTTTCTTTAGGAGGCTTAACTTTCTTCGGTTTTTTTGCTGCCTTTTTTGGCTTCTCTGCGGGCGGTTCTTTTACTGCCTCTTTCTTTGGTTTTACAACCTTAGTTTCTGGAGGTTTCTCTTCAGCCTCTATATTGCTGGCTTTTTCTAATAATCCCATAATTTTCCCTCATTATATTCGGTCAGGCACCGTAAATTTCACCCATTGATTGGAAGATTGTAAATCCGGGGGATTGGACAAATTCATTTATCTTGTCGTCGGGTAAATCCCCAAGAACTCGATTTATCATCAAGAAGAACTCCTTCCGGACCTCTTCATCCGCCTGTGTCGGGTCATTACCTACGGATTGGAATAAAGTAAAATCATCCGATTCTATGAAGGTATTAACGAAATCATCAGGCATACTACCTAACAAGTCATTTACAACCGAGAAGAATTCATTGAATTGGTCTGTGCCCTTAATTTCCTCCGTTATTGGTTCGGATTCCTCTTCTGGTTCTTCTTCCTCAAATTCTATTTCTGGGGCAGAAATAAGTTCGACGGTGGGTTTGATATTACGCATCTCAGCTTGTTGTTTCTTCCGTAGAACTATAATTTCTCTATCTAATTCTGAGCCGAATCTATCTGAAAATCGGTCCAATAGAGTTCCAACTTCACCGGTTGCAATTCTGTCAATATGCCCATACATCTGATCTCTTTTATCATTGGATAAGGCTGGGTTTTCTTGTTTCCGTTTAGCCCAAGCCGAATTAAAATCCTCGTCCGAATCTGATTGCGGTTCGGTCGTGGTTGTGGCTGATTCATTTGCCACGTCAATACCTGGAGGAGGGGGCGGGCTAGGCATAGGAGGTGTATCAGAGAATTGGGTATCTAATTCGCTTGGTTGAGGTGGAGGCATGGTAATGCCTGGAGGAGGGGGTGGAAGTGGTAAATCATCCATCTGTTTCTCCTCTTCATCCGACAAGCGTACACCCCAGCAGGTCGATGTCTAATGAACCCACTATTCAACATTCTGTGACTTAGAGTATAGAATCGGTGACTCATGGACCCACTCTTTCAGCCCAACCTTTGAGGCTCAAGAACACAGACATAGCCTCGCTTACCTCGAATATATCCCCTGTGGAGCCAGAAATTTCTGTGCCTTGCAGACTAGCAGTCACGTCATCTTGGGTCAATTGAATCTTAGACCGTTCAGAACCTGAAAATGCCACTGCTTCTACCAGTGGATCGAATGGATTAGAGCCATCAGGATCTAATCTCTCAAAGGGAACTTCTGTGACGCGCAAACCACATTTTCCGTGAAGACTTCCTAAATGTCGAATAACTCGTTTGATATCTACAGTGACGTTTTCATCGGTTTCACCGGCTGTACCTAGGACAACGGATTTGTCAAGCTTTACCAACTCCCAAAATATGCCAGTTTCTTTACCGAATACTGCTAGATTGTGATCAGCCTTCAATCTGTCAATTCTTTCATCCGACAATACAGACTCTGCCAGTGAAATAATTCGATTTTTACTTGTTCCCCGCCCCGAAGCATTAGTATTATTTCTATTCAATAATTCATGAAATTCATCCAAAATTAGCCGGTAACCGGTGGATTTTTCACCAATAATTCTTAGTTTATCTAAAACACTTTGTGTACCTATTTCTATTCTATCTGCCCAACCACTGTTAGGTCCAGTTAATACTGTATTTACTTCCAAACCTTCGCCACGAATATACGACACAATTTCTCTTCTTGCGTTTGAGTCTAAACCCATCAAATTTGGATCTCTAACATGAATATGGAATCCTCTGTGCCCAGAAAATGTAAATTGAGCAAATTCCCTTTTCATATCGAATTCAGGTTCTAAGAAATCATTCCATAAACTCCAGGCTTGTTCTTGGATCAATGCGATCATGGATGGGAAATCAGCGTCAGACACACCCGGTAAATGGTCGCCATCTAGATCGAAAATTAGGTCAGCGCCTAACCATCCCTTATCGAGCATTTTTCTCTCCATCGGTTTACGATAATATGCTGTGCTGTGAAACGAGGAGTGAGGTCCTCTCTGTTGTAAATACGATAATAGTGAATCCTCAGAGGTAAAGCCACGATGGCGGTCAACTGGTTTATCACCCCACTGGATGAACATCCATTCCCTATTTCTCAACCGAGGTGGAGTCCAGAGATCATCAACGGATAAACTGGCATAATACCTAGAGAAGCGAAGCGCAAAGCGACTCCATCCTCCGGACATAATAATTCGAAATCGAAGGCGGCTGATGAACTCAACGCAAAGATGGTGTCAATCCAGGTTCAAATCCTGAACTTCTTTTCCATCTGTAGACGGCGCAGCTCCCGTTTTTTCAACATAAGCCTCTATACACAAATATTCTCCATCCAATACGATAGCCTCTCCGAATGTGAGGGCTTTACCTGTTACTGCACAAACCGGGCCTAATTGGCCTGAAGCTGTTGATAGTTTGGAGGGGTCTGGCATATTCTGTTGGAACAGTAATTGCTTCTTGATACTTACTTAGAATCTGATTGCGGTATACAAGTGATTTTTTACTAGAGGGAGATGCCATGAGTCATGGAATCGGAAGATATCCACATCCGAATAGGGCATTCCCCAGATCCCGATGATGCATTCATGTTTCATGCGCTTACTACAGGAGCAATGGAAACTCCAGGGCGCCATTACGAGCATGTATTGCTAGACATTCAAACCCTGAATGAAAAAGCGCTAAACTCAGAATACGAGATTTCCGCAGTAAGTATACATTCATTCCCAAAAATTATTGAAAATTATGCACTAATGAATTGTGGAGCATCAATGGGCGAAGGGTATGGTCCGATGTTGATTGGTAACGAGCAGTTGACTTCGCAAGAGGCAAAATCACGCACCATTGCCGTTCCCGGGTTGGATACCTCCGCCTATCTGGCTTTGAGATTAGCCTGGGGTGAGGTAGATGTCGAAGTAGTCCCATTCGACGAAATTTTACCATCTGTCGCTGACGGAAAATATGATGTTGGGTTAATTATTCATGAAGGACAACTAACATGGAAAGATGAAGGCGTATACCTAATCCAAGACCTAGGTGTATGGTGGAACGAAAAAACCGGTTTACCATTACCTTTGGGAGGAAATGTGGTTCGACGTGACTTAGGAGAAGATCTCTGTAATTCATTGGCTAACGATGTTAAAAAATCCATTGAGCATTCACTAAATGACCCAGACACCGCTCTAGAATTTGCCAAACTATGGGGCAGGGGAATTGATGATGAGACAAACAAAGAGTTTGTACAGATGTACGTAAATTCACGTACGCTCGATTATGGCCCAGAAGGCAGGGCTGCGGTTCGATTATTTTTGAAAGAAGGCCAAAAAATAGGGTTAGTCGATGACGAATTAGACACTGATGCGATAGAATTTATCGGGGTGAATGAAGATGACTGAAAACATACCTGAGAGGTCAGAGTTTGATTCGGTTGATCCAGCACCACCTAGCAGTGAACGTAGTGTGGCAGATTTGCGAGAAGTCCTATGTAATGAGGACGAAAAGATGTTTCAAAGGATGAGGGCATTGTTCGCATTGCGTAACATTGGTGGCAAGGATTCAGTTGAAGCATTGGCAGCAGCCTATGAGTCACAGTCCGCTTTATTGAAACACGAAATAGCCTATGTCATGGGACAGATGCAAGACCCGCATGCTGTACCTCACTTAATTGAGAGATTAGAAGATGGAGAAGAAGATGTAATGGTCCGACATGAAGCTGCTGAAGCATTGGGAGCTATTGGCGATAGGACCGCATTAGAGGTTCTAGAAAGATTCGTTGATGATGATGAAGTAGTGATTGCAGAATCGTGTGAAGTTGCACTTGACTTACTGGAATGGGTGGCAAGTAAACGCTTGGATTATTCAGAATAATTACCCAAGTTTAGCCCAAACGGGTTGTTCTTCCAATTTGCATACTTCTTTCAAAAATAGCAACAAACCTTCTGTTGAATTAGCATCCAGTGTATTTCTCACTTCATTGTCGAAATAATATTCCATCCTATTTTTGTCAATACCGGTTTGTTGGGATGAACTTTCAATTACTTTGGTCTTCCAATCAGAATCGGTGTTGAAGGATTGATAATTTTGAATTAATTCGTTGTGTATTTCCGTAATTTGTTCTATAGGCCCATCCTTTCTACAGGCAAATACACCAAAGACCATAGGTAAGCCAGTTACCTTTGTCCATTCGCCACCTAAATCTAACGCGACCAATTCTGGATATTGGGATGCTGCGGCTAGTGCTCTATCTCCAATCAATAGTGCCCCATCGCATAGATCCAACATAGAATTAAGATCCGGTCCAGTCTCCACACATTTGGGATCTAAGCCCCGATGTTTAAGCAACCAGCGGAGTAGTACTTTAGAGGTTGAAGAATCAGATGGTAGTGCAATATCACGCATTTGATCTATATCTCTTGAACCGAAGAGAATTACCGAACCTACGGCGCCCATTGCAACAATTCCAAGGTCAGGTAGTAACATTAGTTGATCTGAATGTTTTGCAAAATCCGCGGTTGGTATTGGCGCCGTTAAACAATCCTTACGAAGAACATGACCAGTTAGCCACGCAGGTGGAGCGGATAATACAGACCAACGTTCATCTAAACCGTGAAACAGTGGATCGCAATTAGTGAAGGCAACCCGACCAACGACGCTTGTCCACGACATATTATCCACATCTAATTGAGCAGAGGCAAACTGTTAATCTCATGTTTCTGCGGTCGAATCATTTCGAATTTGGAATATATTGAATTCCTTCTTATCGAGCATTGGTTGGTGTCCTCAATTAAATTTACTAAATCATCTACTTGGGAATCCAGAGGGGTAGTGCTTCCCGCCGAATGCATAATTTCCTCGTGACCTACAGTGCCATCAATATCATCTGCCCCAGATACCAATGCCATCTGTGCCACGTAATCTCCAATATTCATTCGATAGGCCTTGATATGAGGTATGTTATCTAACATCAAACGGGAAATAGCGATTGTTCGTAAGATCTCATTCGAAGTCGCCAATTGGGCCTCGGGTAGCCTAGTATAGTCCGGTAAAAATGGATAAGGGACAAAACATTGGAATCCATTAGTTTCATCCTGCAGTTCCCTAAGTAATTCTAGATGAGTGATTCTGTCTTCTATCGATTCTATTGTGCCAAAAAGCATCGTACAATTAGTTGGAATTCCTAATTTATGAGCTTCTCTGTGTATCTCTAAGTATTCACTACTAGTTTCTTTCCCCCGGCAAATTCTATCGCGAATTTTGTCGACCAGAATTTCAGCTCCACCACCTGGTATAGAATCTAAACCAGAGGAATGTAGTTTCTGGAGGGTTTCGTGGACAGATAAATTAGACCTCTTCGCCAAGTGTTTAATCTCCACTGCTGTAAGAGATTTGATGTGAATATGTGGAAATTTCTTTTTGGCACTACTGTACAATTTTTGATAATGGTCGATTGTCCAAGTAGGGTGTAATCCACCTACTGAATGGACCTCATCAATTTTGTCAGAATACGGTTCAATTCGATGTAAATATTCCTCAACACTCAACTCATAGGCATCAGAATGTCGTGGACCCTTTCTGAATGCGCAAAATCTGCAAGCCAAAACGCAAATGTTTGTTGTGTTTACATGAAGATTTTGATTGAAAAATATTTGATTATCAAATCGAGATTGTTTCACCATATTAGCTAATGAAAAAATGGCGTTGAGGTCAGCCACCTGGTATACATCAAGGGCTTGTTTTCTGTTAATCCTACCATTTTCAATTAATGATTCTAGTGCCTCAGTTAATACTGAATTGGATGATACAGATTCCGGAATTGGCATCGATTTGAGATTACTTCGCCAATCTTTGTGCCCGCCTAGAGGCGCTGTGGTCTCAAGCATAGGCCTGTTCACAAAACCCTCCAATAATTCGACCATATTCAATCCATCTATAATTTGATGAAAACTTGAGGCTGGAAATCATCAAAGGCCCTTTTGATTAGCAACAACCGTGAAAGGAACCGAAGTATCTGTTCAAAGTTTAGAGAATGTGGCAAAAAATTGCCGGAGGTCAATAGTGGACATGATACACAAGGCAGGCGCAGGACACCCAGGTGG
>CEUV01018581.1_pt1 | contig 24162 bp, 24 predicted proteins | sample 356401 | NCBI WGS metagenome assembly CEUV01 (sample SAMEA2622710, study PRJEB7988) | marine metagenome | isolation source: saline water (ENVO:00002010), including
TCCTCCAACATTCGCTCCACGAGAAGGGGGATATGCTCTGGGCGATCTTGAAGATCTGAATCCATTACGGCGACAAGATCTGCGCTCGTTGAGCGCAATCCGGCTAGGATTGCCCGATGCTGGCCAAAATTTCCTGCGAGTTTGATTACTTCTACTCCGTCATATTTTTCCCTCATACGCAATGCAAGGTTGTAGGATTCGTCCACTGACCCATCATCAATCATAATTAATCGGACGGCCTTGAACGTATTTTCTAACGTGCTGAAAACCGTTTCACATAGCTTTTCTACAACCTCTTCATCGTTGTAAAGGGGAACCACGATATCTAGTTTTAACATACTCTTTTTCGTCATTCATACCACTCCATATCACCAAATTGTCATCTTTAATTCACTCGTTTTCGAGGCTGTTCGCTGTTAGTAAATCCGACTGAATAAAGATACCAGGGACTCCAGAGAGGATAACTGACATAGAAAGGGCTAACCCAGAAATTAAGCAGACGCTCTCATCGACGTTTAGGAGCGCTCCAGTGCCGACATAACTGGCTTCGCGCACCCCGATTCCCCCTACTGAAATAGGGAGAGTAGAGAACAAAGCAATCGCAGGTGTGACCAAGGCGATCATAAAAGCAGCATCCAATCCAGCTAGATCGTAAGCCACGATTACAGGGACGGATAGGGATACAATCTGAAACAAAACAGATAATCCAAACGCTCCCATGAGCATCTTGTAGTTGGCATACGTGCGAATATAGGTAAGTGTTCTATTGAATAATGCATTTTCATCCGTTGAATTAAGAACGAATTTCGAAAGCAAATAGAGAATACAGCCACTGACGAAGACAGCAGTTAACCAATGCCAAGGTAATGAAAAGGGTACGTCGAAAATGAAGACACAAACGGTCAAGAAAACAAGGCTGAAAAGTCCTAAAACCCTCTCCGTCGCAGCAACAAGAAACGATTCTGCTCGACTTGTTCTTGTTACAATTTTCATATGTTCAATTCTGAGTAAATCTCCTCCTATAGCAGAGGGCAGAAATATCGAACCATATGCAGACAAGGCGTATCCTTTGGTAGCATCAACAAGTGAAAGGTTTGCAATAGGACTGAAAGCAAGACTTGATCGCAAGCCTCCAAAGAATGGGCGTAGAACTGAAACGATTCCTATAGCTAGAAACGTCCCTATGCTTAGAGATGATGCTAGATAGGTTAAATCAGATATGTTGAGGAAATAGAACAATGCAACGAACGAAAGGAGTGGAAGTACCAAGACAATTGCAGTCCTGGTTCTCGCTTTCTCTGCATCAAACATAGTTCTCATTTAGACCGACGAGCATGGACTATATTTGTTTTTTTAGGGTGCCCTAACATTCATAACCATGCTCTGTTTGGCCCGACGCATGAAGAAAGGTAGAAACACTGGAAATGCATACAAAGCAATTGCTATGGTTACATTCATGTTGATGTTTTCATTCTCCGGTTGTATCGGAGAAGATTCCGACAAAACCAATGGCGCAACTGACATAAATGACCAAGGACAAATTGATTCATTGGTTGTTGCATTCGAAGTAAAGGATACTTACACCAACATCGATGATAACCCGCAGAAATTTGCAGATTATCTTGAGGAGAAATTAGATGCTCCTGTAACCCTCTATCCAGTCGACGGCGAAGGGGCAGCCATTGAAGCATTGCGCTTCGGACATGCTGACCTAGCATTCATGGATGGTGGCTCGGCATGGATTGGCTGGCAACAATATGATCTGGCAGTACTTGCCTCAGAAACCAAACCAGACGGACGTCATTGGTATGGCGCTCGTGCCGTTGTTCGAGCAGGAAGCGATATTGCAGAAGCCCACCTTGATGACGATGTTTACACCGACCCATTCGCAACTTTCCAAGGCAAGACCCCTTGCCATACAGGATGGTTGAAATCTGCAGGAATGTTGTTGCCTATGGGCTATCTCATCGGTAACGGGTATGCCAATGTCATTGGCGACCCAAACACTGTAGAATCAATGCGAAATACGATTTATGCATTCTTCAACGAAGACGCATCGATTCCAGAAGTAGGAGACACATACTACAGTTACAAAGGCGCTCTACGTTGTCTGTCAGAGGAACGAGGAGACATAGCATTCGTCGCTGACACCACGCTTGATTACTACTGCGTTGATCGAGTCGAGAGCAATTCATGGTGTTTGGATGAATCCGAATACGTGGAACTACCGCTTTTCGGACGTGCTCCTGGTCACCCTGTAATGTACAATCCAGCAACAATGAGCGATGAAAAAGCAAGCATCGTCAAGAAAGTACTTATCGAGATGGAAGACGATGAGGTAGGGCAAGAGATTCTTGAAGACATTATCAACTCACCACAAGGCATCGTTGATGTAGGAACTACTGAAGACCACCTTGGGACCTACTCCGCCGCCATCCGAAACATCCCAGGCATACAAGCCTACTATGGTGGGAAATATGGTGTCGACACTGCAGTCTCTCCAACAAAGAACCCGATTATCATCGCATATGAAGTCCGAGACACCTACGAAAACATCGATGCAAACCCACAACTTCTCGCAGATCGACTCGCTAAGAAACTCAATGTAAGTGTTGAGTTGTATGATGTTTCTTCAGAAGGAGCCATCATTGAAGCGCTTCGTTTCGGTCATGCAGATATCGGCTTTATGGACGGCGGTGCTGCATGGGTTGGCTGGAAGGAATACGGTTTGCAAGCACTTGCTGCAGATTTGAAACCAGACGGACGCTCATGGTACGGTGCGCAAGCATACGTCCGAGCTGACAGCGACATGGCACAAGCCTTCCTCGACGACGATGATTCAACTGATCCGTTCGCATTGTTTGAGGGTAAAACTTCGTGTCATACTGGGTGGTTAAAATCTGCAGGTATGTTGTTGCCGATGGGTTACCTCATCGGTAATGGTTATGCGGAGGTTGTTGGTGATCCGAACGATGTTGCCTCCCTAAGAGATACAATCTACAATTTCTTCAATGAAGATGCATCGATTCCAGACTCTGGTGACTTCTATTACAGCTATGAAGGCGCACTACGATGTCTCTCTGAAGACCGTGGTGATATCGCATTCATCGCAGATACGACATACGACTACAATTGTGTTCAGAAGCAACGCAACTGGTGCTTAGAAAATGAAGACGGCTCCTCAGGATACGTTGCACTTCCATTGTTCGGAAAGGCTCCAAGTCACCCAATCATGTACAATCCAGATACAATGGACATGTACACTAGAGCTGCGATTCTTACTGCACTCATGGATATGAATGGTGAAGAATGGATCGACGAAGGATCTGGTTACTGCTACAACTCACTGACTCGCGACGTTGACAACGAGATTCCACAAAACATGTGTGGCGACTCAATTCTCGATGAAGTCCTCAACACAGGTGGCCTCGTTGCAGTCAATACGCAAGAGCACATGGGTAGTTACTCTGATTCGATTTCAAATGTCCCAGGAATTGCAGCATACTTCGATGGAAAATACGATATCTGATATCGTTTGCCTACAAACAGGTGAGAGTCCTGAATGGGCTTAGGGTGGTTGATGTGGATGAGGACGATGCTGTTGGAGGCTATGACCTCTCAATAGGATACGAACGCGATGCCGTCCTGCTAGAAGACATCAACATGTCACTAAAACCCGGTGAAATCGTTGCGGTCAATGGAGCCTCTGGAATTGGTAAAACAACGCTCTTGCGAACCTTTGCCGGCCTTCTTAATCCCCTTGAAGGCAAAGTTAGTATTTTTGGAAAGACAAAAGCAGACCGCGGAGAAGTGGGCTACATACCGCAACGTTTGGGATTGATACGACATGCGAGCGTTCATCACAACGTAATGATGGGTGCAAAAGCAGGCCACACCTCTGCATGGTTTCCGTTTTCGAAGGTATGTAAGCATCACACGCTTGAGGCTATCGATTCTGTGGGATTAATGCACAAACTCCGAACCCCGATCCGAAAACTTTCCGGAGGACAGCAACGTCGTGTTGCTGTCGCAAGAACACTTGCCCAGAAACCTCGATTGATATTAGCGGATGAATTCTTATCTGAACTTGACGAAGAAACCCTGAGCATGGTGATGCAAAAGGTTCTGGATTATGTCAAAGAGAATAATGCAATCATGATTCTCGTCGAGCACGATTTTGAACGAGCAATGCAGATGGCAGATCGTTTGTTTACGGCCGTCGATGGCAAACTGGTTGAAATCGGAGCAAATGGGGCGTGATACATTGTCAAAGTTGCCCACAAGCGTTGAGTTGGAAGAGAAAACCAACCATCTGCAGAATGCATGGTTCCAATGGCGTTATCCCATGATTTTATTCTCATTGTTTGTTTTTGCAATAGGCGTTACACACTCAACAATCGAAGGGAATTGGCAGAAATTGTTTGAAAGCCCAAAAAACATTGTTACCTTCTTTAGCGAGTCATTATGGCCACCGGATTGGTCTGTTATTGAGCCTCAGGCATACCCCGTTTGCGAGGAGCCAAAATATCTCGATTTTACTTGCTCTACAGCGTGGATAGGAGTTCTTGAAACCTTGAAAATAGCTTTTGTTGCAACGATATTTGGGATGGTCATATCGTATCCCCTCGCAATACTTGCTGCTGAAAATCTTAGCCCAGGTTGGATTTCATACCCTGCACGAACCTTCCTTGCAGCTTTTCGAAGTCTTCCGAGTATCCTATGGGCGATATTGTTCGTAATCATGGTCGGTTTAGGTCCGATGGCGGGTATTTTGGCCATGACCCTATACACCGTTGGTTACCTTGGAAAATTGCAGTATGAGGCAATCGAAGGTGTCGCAAAACCACAACTTGACGCATCCCGGGCCATGGGACATGGTTGGTTTGAGCGCTCGTTCGGCGTTGTCCTTCCAGAATCCGCAAACAATCTTATCTCGCAAGCTATTTTCATGTTTGAATATAATTTCAGACATGGAACAGTCATTGGGATTGTCGGCGCTGGAGGAATTGGATATTACATCAATTTGTACCTGAAATTCTTGCAATATGACAAGGTGTTTGCCTATGTAATCATAATTTTCATTGTTGTAATACTCCTTGATCTATTGTCGAAGTTAGTACGTTCGTTTTTCAAAGACGACAAGCAACAAAACAGACCCCCATGGTGGACCGGCCTGTTTTTACCAGCAGGATGGACAAAAAACTTACTGAGAAAAGAAGATTAGTCCGCAGCGATGTGTAGTGCGCCATTCTTGTAGAATACTTGAATGCGTTGAGGAACCTTCCGAGTTAATGCAGCCACAGCTTCGTAAATGGCTTCCTCTTCTACATAGAACTGCTTCGCAGCCTTTTGCGTTGACCAAGGTTCGACATGGAAGTTGTTTTCTACCAACCAATCAAGGAGTCCTGCTTCAAAATCGGTTAAATCAGTAGAGTTATCCTCTGCCATGTTGAGAGGATATCGTCCCTCCATATGAGGAAATCGGCCTTATCCTAAGAGGACCATGCGTCGACAACACTCTTCTGCTTCGATATCTCCATCGAGCAATGTATTGAGTGCTTTTGTAAAGGGAATATCGATGCCTTGGTCGATGGCTCGATCGCGAAACATTCTCGCAGCACGTACACCTTCTGCAACCATGGTCATCTCTTCAAGCGCCTCTTCCAAGGTCTTTCCAGTACCGAGTTTTTCGCCCATGGTTCGATTGCGTCCAAAGGGGGAGGTCGAGGTCACGTAAAGATCGCCAAGGCCTGCTGGGCCGAAGGCAACTTCTGCTCGCGCACCTAACAGCGGTAAGAGAATGCATCCTTCTTTGAAACCTGCACTGAAAATCGCCGCTTTGAGATTATCACCGCCAAGTGTTCCGATGGTCTTTAACCCATCAACAAGGCCACAAGCAAGTGCAACCACGTTCTTGAACGCACCCCACAATTCAGCACCTTCTGGATCTGAAGCAGCATGGAGGAGTAGCGTCGGTGTTGACAGTGTTTGAGCAAGACGCTCAGCAACGGAGATGTCTTCGGATGCAACCAAGGCTGTTGTCATGACGCCGCCAGCTGCTTCGGGTGCAATTGTTGGTCCAGTAAGAACAGCCAATGGGTTGGAACAATCCGCATTCCGAAGCGCCTCGTGAATGGCTTGTGAAATTAAGCGTTTACCAGGAGCAAGACCTTTTGCTAAATCCAAGAGGACATGACCAGGACGAAGATAGGGAATGATGTCATCGACAACATTCAATATGACCGATGATGGAATTGCTAAGACCACAATTTCGACACCATCGAGTGCTTCCTCAAGGTGCATGGTCGCTTCCAAACCTTCAACCGATTGTTGAGGCAGATATTTTCGATTAATGCCATCCATTGTAATCGATTCGTAGACTTCTTGCTCAATTGTCCATCCTTTGACATGATGGCCTTCAAGGAGCCACAGACGTGCAATCGCTGTCCCCCAATTTCCCAATCCCAACACTGCGATATGTGCCATGACAAGGGACTTCGAACTCTTTGTCCTTATGTGCATTCCCTATAGGATGGACAAAAACCAACAATTTGTGATGGAAAATGAATCACCGAATCAGAACAGATCATCATCGTCTTCTTCATCAAAGGAGAACATGTCTTCATCTTCTTCCTTTTTCTTTTTGGAAGGCGCCTTTTTCTTAGGTTTCTCTTTCTCCTCTTTGACCGGTTCTGGCTTTGCCTCCTCAGCAGGCTCCTCTTCTTGGGTGCCTTGTGTGCGAAGTTTGGCCATTTCCTCTTCTTTGCGACGAAGATCTTCAACGCTGGTACCCGTTTGAGCAGCAAGTGCTCGTCGACGGTCTTCTCGTGCTTTGCGTTCAAGTTGCTTGTGCTTGGCTTTGTCGATGTTCTGCAACATGTACATTGCATCGTGCTCCAACAATGGAGAGTCTGAGATGAGTGTGATGTCCAACCATCCACCATCTTCAACAATGAATTCAGCCAATGGTTCAAAATTCAAATCGGACTTCTTGATTTGCGTGTAATGCATGGCGTTGCCAGTACGATGTTCAACACCCGAAAAGTGGCAGTAGAATTCCTTTGTTCCAATTGATTCGCGAACCATGTCAAACAATTCACCATAGTCTTCGGACGTCTTCATTCGGCCATGGCCACGAGCGTGAATGTGAGCAATGTTGAGAACTGGAATGGTTCCCTCGACGTGATTCACCACTTCGATGACCTCTTCGAGGCTTCCCCACAATTCCTGTCGTCCAGAGGTTTCGACACCGACCTTGGATGGCGTGCCGTTCTTGATCCATGGAAAAACGGGGAATTCATCCTCATCATCATGCCAAATCTCGTGGACACGATCAACGATGCTCGAGAAGATGTTGGCAACTTGCTCATTTGCAGCAGTGCCTCTGCCAAATTCGCCGTAGTGGCCAGTATGGAGGGTGATGTGGCGTGCATTAATTGTTCGAGCAGCTTGGAGTGTTGCTTCGATTTTCGCCAGTGAACGACCACGTTCGACACGATTGCCCAGTAGTTCAGAATAGTATGGGCCATGAATGTTCATTTCAAAATCCGCTTTGTTAGCGAGAACACCTGCTTGCCAGTACTGCTCAAAGTGCTGAGGCTGAATCAATCGCACGGTTTGTGCTTCCATCGTCTCAAGTCCGAGAGCGATAATATCGTCCATTCCTTCGACGATCGTTCGCCCTTTACAGGACAAAGGTACGCCTGCAGGACCTAGTTTCACACCCATCATTCCACCCCCGCGAATACAAGCCAAGCAGTTCCCTACATTAACCCCTTTCCGTCAATCGTTTGCCGGATATCTGTACACATTGTACAATACGACGGTTCATGAAGGTGAAACGAAACGATTGCATATGTCGGAAATAATTGAGGCAGCAATCAACGCCTTCCGTCAAGGAAAGCCTGTTTGTCTCTTTGATTCGGATAAACGAGAAGGTGAGACAGATCTTCTGTTCCCAGCTTCTTATGCAGAACCATCGACCATGCGTCAACTCCGCCAGGATTGTGGTGGGCTTCTCTTTTTAGCGATTGGACATGATGTTGGCGAAGCGTTCGGTTTGCCTTTCTTGCAGGATTTGCATACGCACGATGCACTCACCAAGGAATATCCTGTTTTGGCTGAATTGAAAACCAATGATCTGCGCTACGATTCTCGTTCTGCATTTACGCTTTCACTCAACCATCGAGAGACATACACGGGCATTACCGACCACGATCGAGCCTTAACAACACGCAGATTTGCAGAGTTGACAGAGATTGTCTTTGAAGAGGGTCTTTCCGAGGCAGAAGCACAACGACGAATGGGTGCAGAATTCCGTACACCAGGGCACATTCCTGTTTGCCGTGAGTCGCAAGGAGGCCTGCTGACGCGCCAGGGTCATACCGAACTTGCAGTAGGCATCGCCCGACTTGCTGGCCTAACACCCGTTGTAATCGGAGCAGAAATGTTGCAGCCTGATGGCGATGGAGCACTGTCTGTCGACAATGCTCGTCGTTGGGCACAGGAACGCGGAATTCCATTCTTGGAAGGTGCAGAAGTCGTTGAGGCATTGCATGGGCAATCTCAAGAACATGAATCGTCTGCTTGACTTGGGTGAGCACGATGAAGAAGGTCATGGCGGTAGGCGTTTTTGACCTCCTACATGCTGGTCATCTTCATTATTTGGAACAGGCAAAAGCGCTTGGCGACCACCTTACTGTCGTTGTTGCACATGATGATACTGTTCGAAAGCGAAAGCACGAGCCCGTAACAAATCAAGATCTCCGCCGTCGAATGGTCGAAGGCCTCAAGCCCGTTGATGTCGCTTGCATCGGCAATCCACCCGAAGTCCCCATCTTCGATATTCTTCCAGAAATTCAGCCATCGGTTATCGCTCTAGGCTATGACCAAGAACACGCTGAAGATCGTATTCGGTCAGCTTTGGAAGAACGCGGATATTCTTCGATTGACGTTGTGCGTGTTGAAGGCCTAAGTGACGACTTGGATGGTACTCGAAAGATCATTGCTCGAATTGTTGAGCGGGCGAAAGGGGGTGAATTTTGATGTTCACTGGGATTGTTCAAGGGAAGGGTGTAATCGTTTCTATAGAAAATGGAAACGAGATTACAACCCTGCAAATCCAAGTACCATCAACGGATGGACTAATGATTGGTGCAAGCGTTTCAATCGATGGTGTTTGTTTGACAGCAACCGAGTTTTCAGAGAACATTGTCACTTTCGACGTCATTCCTGAAACCCTCGAGAAAACCACACTTGGGCAACTTGAAACAGGATCTAAAGTCAATGTCGAACGTTCCTTACGCTATGGAGACGAAGTTGGCGGCCACCTTCTATCCGGTCACATCATTGGACGAGGTCTTGTCAAGAAGGCAGAAATTGTTGGCGATGGCGCCCAATACACCATTCTCGCTCCACCAGATGTCCGCAAATACATTGCAAGAAAAGGATACATCGGTATCGATGGAATTTCATTAACAATCGGCGATGTTCATGACGATAGCTTTGATTTGCACCTTATTCCAGAAACACTACGATTGACCACCATTGGCGACAAGCAGGTCGGTGATGCAGTCAATCTTGAGATTGATTCCACAACAATGATGATAGTTGAAACCGTTGAGAGAATGATGAAGGAGGAACAACCATGACAAATATTGCAGCAGTATGTGCGACCTACCATTTGGAAGAAATCGAACGAATGATGACAATTGCAACATCGCAAGCCGAAGATTTAGGATACAACATTGTCGAAATTGTTCGTGTACCTGGATGCATGGAGATTCCACTCGCTCTTGACCGAATCCTTGCTGATGAGGACATTGAAGGAGCATTTTGTCTCGGTATCATCGAGAAGGGCGAAACCGATCATGGACTTGTTATGGGTCAAGGTGTTGTCAAAACGATTCTTGAACTGCAATTGGTTCACAACAAACCAATCGGTTTGGGTATCATCGGACCAGGTGCACTTCCAGAACATGTTGGACCACGCATAGGCCCTCATGCAACGGCAGCAGTCGATGCATTGCGACCATTTTTAGACGACTGATTGTCGACGTTTCTTGTAAAACACATAGCTCCAAATAGCGATGATGATTGCTAAATTTGTGAACCAAATCCAGGGCGTGCTCCATCGATATCCATCGAAATGAATGTCACTAAACGGCGCAAGGAATGGTGTTGGAAAGAACTTCGCAGTATGCGTTGGAATGTCGTTGATGATGTGGATAAACCATGGAATCCAAAGCCATATTGCCGCATCTCTTGCAGTGAGTGAGTTGTTGGTGAACAATCGCTGGGACACGCCTCGTTTCTCAAAGAAAATCCACGTAAACAGGAAGCCGATGGTTGCCCAAACCAGACTGTGCGTGACTTGGTATGCTTCCCAAGCATACCAACCGAAGTCTGCGGTCACTGTATTATCGGTTATTTCGGGTCGCTCATCCAATATGAAGGAATTTGGAATGAAGACCAAAAGATCAGGAAGGACACCCATGAGTCCAGCAACCCAGAACTTTGTCCGGCCATTCGTAGCACCGGAACCCATCAGCCAATGGGAGAGGACATCCATATTCTGAGGAAAGGTCGGCCAAAAATAAAATGTAGCATTGGCTCACCATGACGTATTGGGTTCGACATGCTGTACGAGGAGGCGAGATTCATCGGCAAGGTCATGCATGCACTTGACCCGAACGATGTCTTCCCTCTCCTGAATCTTGGAAGTTCGAGCGATGAACTTGCAAAACAACGTCAACCGTGGATTGACGAATACATCTTTCGCAAAGCAAGAGCATTGAATCATAAGGTTGTCAACGTTGACTTGAAGGCAAATCCTGGTGTTGACATCGTCGGAGATGTCACCGATCCAGCATTCCTTGAAGAATTGAAAACAATGGGTTTCAAATCCATTATCTGCTCAAACATGCTTGAGCATGTTCCTACAGAAAGCGTTGAACGTATCTGCGAATCATTGCAACAAATTATTCCAAAGAATGGTTACTTGTTCATTTCAGGACCGTACAAATTCCCCTATCATCCCGATCCAATCGACACGATGTTTCGTCCAAACGTCGAAGAATTTGCCGAATACTTTTCCAATGCAACATTGATTGAAGGTGCAATCATAACGAGCAACGATCATCGAAAACCGATTGAATTGGTCAAGAATGTTGCCCGAATTTTCATGCCGTTTTACAAACCAAAAGAATGGATGTTCTTTCCGCGACAGTTTCCCTGGCTGTTTCGGAATTACAGTGCGACATGTCTTGTTTTGCAAACATAAGCGTCTCATTTGTCCAATATTTGGATCGAAAATTCTTGAGAAACGAGAGGGATAATGTTCAAGTCCGTCGGGGTGTTGGTCGAAGAGTGAGTCAAATGTCGGATGTTCACAATGTCATCATTATTGGTTCAGGGCCTGCTGGATATACCGCTGGTTTGTACGCAGCTCGAGCGATGCTTGAACCGCTCATGTTCGCTGGATACATGTCGGGTGGCCAGTTGATGTTAACCAGTGATATCGAGAATTTCCCAGGTTATCCTGAAGGGATCGGTGGTCCTGAAATGATGATGCAACTACGTGAACAAGCTGAGCGTTTCGGCTTGAAGGTTGAAGATAAGAACGTCGAGAGTGTTGATACAACTTCTCGCCCGTTCAAGGTCACCGTTGAAGGTGAAGATTTCTTTGCGCACTCACTGATTGTTTGTACAGGTGCAGAATCGATTTGGTTGGATGCACCTGGAGAAGCTGAGCAAAAAGGTCGAGGCATTTCCACCTGTGCAACGTGTGATGGGGCATTCTTCCGAGAAGAAGAGGTTCTCGTTATTGGCGGAGGCGATTCAGCATGTGAAGAAGCAACATTCCTCACGCGTTTTGCTTCAAAGGTGACACTTGTTCATCGACGTGATGTGTTCCGTGCTTCGACCATCATGTACGAACGAGCAGCAAATCATCCAAAGATCGAGATCAAGACCTTCCGTCAAGTCAAGTCTTGGTTGAGTGATGAGAAAGGACTCACAGGGGCTGTTCTTGAAGATCCACGCGATGGTTCGACCGAAGAAATTGCTGCTACAGGGGCGTTTATCGCAATTGGTCACAAGCCGATTACAAGTTTCCTTGGAGGCCAAGTCGAAACCGATGAGAACGGCTACATCATTCACAAGCACCATACCATGACCTCAGTCGACGGAGTCTTTGCTGCTGGCGATGTTGTTGATACGCGATACAAGCAAGCCATTACGGCTGCTGGGATGGGTTGCCAAGCAGCCATCGATGCTGAGAAGTGGCTTGAAGAAAACGTTCATTGAGCAACGATGTCTATTTGACAGGGCATCGATACGCCTTGGTATGGTCGATATGGAACGGCATGCCCGTCATCTTGTCCTTCCACAAGTTGGAATTGAAGGGCAAGAGAAGTTGGCTAATGCCAAGGTGTTGGTTGTTGGAGCAGGAGGTTTAGCAAGTCCAGTGCTGCTTTATCTCGCCGCGGCTGGAATTGGTACGATCGGTATCATCGATGATGATCGTGTCGATATTTCCAATCTTCAACGGCAAGTTCTTCATCGAACAGCAGATGTTGGTCGATTGAAAGTTGATTCTGCAAAAGAGCAACTTCTTGCCCTTGACCCAAATCTAACAATTATCGAGCAAAAGCAACGGCTTATTCCTAGTAATGCTCTTGAGACGTTCACTGGATGGGACATTGTTGTTGACGGAACAGATAACATTCCAACTCGATATCTCATTGATGATGCATGCCATTTGTTATCGATTCCGTGGGTCTATGGGTCAATTCACCGATTTGAGGGGCAAGTCTCGTTCTTTTCTTCAAAAGAACATCGACGCTATCGCGATTTGTTTCCAGAGGCACCACCTACATCAGCCCTACAAAACTGTGCAGAAGCTGGTGTCTTTGGAGTGCTTCCTGGTGTTGTGGGGAGTCTTCAAGCAACAGAAGTCATCAAACACATTGTCGGCATGGGTTCGAGGCTAATCGGACGCCTTCTCATCTACGATGCTGAATCGATGACGATGCAAACGTTGCAATTTGGTGAACTTGATTCGAAACCTGAAATCAATGATTTATCGCTTGCACAGCAGTTGTTCGATGACCCAACCTATTGCACACCACGACCTCAGCAAGTTCAAGAAGACCAAGCCACAGGCGAATCTATGATGCAATCGATTACAGTGGTTGAGTTGAAAACAAAGCAACAACAGGGTTGGAATCCATTCATCATCGATGTTCGTAGCGATGAAGAACTTGAGCAAGCACGACTCAATGCATTTGATTTGCATGTCATTCACGATGTGGTTGGTTCCGCTGTCAATGAAGTACCTCAAGACCGAGATCTTGTGGTCCTTTGTCGTAGTGGAATGCGCTCCCAAATGGCGATTATGATGTTGAATCGGTCCGGAATTGATTCAAGTCGGATGTACAACCTCACCGGTGGCCTCATGGCATGGGCGCAAATCGCTCCAGAAGACATCATTCAAGGCTGATTTAAGGGTGAGGTTCAAAGGGCCGAAGCCCTCGTTTCCTTCTGGTCATCATGGGGAAGGTCATTGTTGCTGACGAGAACCAGGGTCGTCGCACCCTGCTCGCATCAACACTTGAACGAGAAGGATTTGATGTCACTCGTGCAGGAACGCTTCGCCAAGCGGAAGGGACCGCACTTGCGGTCATGCCTGAGGTCGTCCTTCTTGATGGGGAATGGAAATCAGGCGATGCCATCGATGCTGCACAACGATTGATGGGCGATCCTGAATTCGCATTCAAGTGCAGAATCGTCCTTCTATCCCGTTCGACAACACCCGATTTTATGCTCGTAGCAGCCAAAGCGGGGATTCACGAAGTTATCGGAAAACCTGTCGATATGAAGGTCCTTATCGATCAACTTTGGAAACACAGTCGCAAGCAGTTCGTTCCTCCGCCTGCTGATGTAACACTCGAAACAGGTGGAGGTTCATTCGATGTTGCAGTCATGGCCGGTGGAGGTGGATGGGCGCTTCCAATGCTCAAAGGACTTGTAGGCCCTGATCGAATCAATGAATCGTTCATCAATGAGATTCTTGTTCAAATGGGAGAAGAAGGAATGGAGGTTGACCTCGATCTCGAAGCAACGGATCTGTCCAATTTGTTACGTGTGGCCCTCAACCGATTGGTTCAATCGAGTGAAGGAGGGGATGCGAAAGGACCTTCCTTTGAGGATCTCAAGAAAAAGAAATCACTTGGTGATTTGAATGAGCAGTCATCGCCTATGTCAGTAGGTGGTATGGAATCCATTCTCGAGCAACAAGCTGCGAACATTGCCAATGAAGTTGAAGCAAAGATGGATTCAATTTTGGATGAAGTTCCAGATCAAATAGCACTTCTACCCGATGATGATTTAGAACGAATCGACCCACAAGTCCTTCGAATGACGCGATTGACGACAGAAATGGTCCACGAATTGATGTGGGATTTAGGACGCCCTGGCGCAGTTGCTGATACAACCCTGATGACACGCATTGAGGATGCAACCGAAATGTTGGGCGATGTTCTTTCATCTTTACCTGAACAAGAAGAGGAGTGATTGGTTTGAAGAAACTACCACGCCCATCTGTTTCTCAATTACCACGTCCTTCCGAACTTCACCTCATCGATGGCCGTAAAAACCTCGAGCAGATGAAAGCACAGAAAGTTCGAGTCTACCAATGGAGGGCATTGTTTGGCCTTCTTGCCCTTGTGTTGTGCGCTGTAGCTGGATATTATTTGTTCCAAGATGCCGTCAACATCATCGATTGGTTCAAAGGGTTTGGAATATGGTCGCCTGTACTCTTCGCTGTGGCACTCTCACTAGCAATTGTTCTTCTCTTACCTACACCATTTGTCAAGGTTGGTGCAGGAGCGATTTTTCCATTCTGGATTGCAGTCGCAGTGAACTTTGTCGCCTCTATGGTTGGCGGATTGATCGCCTTCGTTCTTGGAAGATGGCTGTTTCGTGATTCAATTAAGGAGGCGATTGCAAACGATCAACGAATGGTCAACATCGAGTCTGCACTCGGGGAGGATGCGATGCGAATCTCAGTGCTTGTCCGTCTTTCACCCATTCTTCCTGATGAATGGCTTAATTACATCATGTCTGCAACGCCCGTAACACTTCGCGTCTTTATGTTGTCCAACGTCTCGAGCATCATCTATTGCTTCATTTATGCGTATTATGGCCACGCATTGGGCTCGATTGCCTTGAGTCGCTCTGGGATGTCTGGTTTAACGCAGTCCAGTGGAGGACTTGCACTCCTCCTACTCGGAATTGTAGCGACCGTTATCGCAACGGTCATCGTTACACGAACCTCAATCCGCGTACTCAAAGAGGCGATTGGCGAAGAAGAATGAGTCAATTCTGCTAATCTTCGAATCCATAGCCTTGAAACAAGGCGTTCCTTCGTCGATGCGGGGGCGGGGTCATGTCACAAGGTGCACAACCGATTATTCATGGTGCAGAATGGATTCCTGATGAAGCATTAACGTTCACGCAACCGCTTCTCATCGATGCTGCACGAGCCGAAGTGATGCGCTTTTTTACAGAACGACACGAAGGCCATGTTTTCCTTGCCGCAAACATTTGGGATCACCTTCACATCGATGGTCAGACATCCTTTGATGGTGCTTCATGGCATGCATTCAGCGAGCGATTTGTTGATGCCTTCCGTCGAGGATTTGAAGCTCAAAATGCGCATAAAATTGCAGCCATTCTTGAGCAAGAAGTCATGCCACGTCGCAGCATTGACGAACACCTTGAACGACGAATTACGCACCTCGTGATCGACCTTCGTCTCTGTCTTCGTCGACTTGCCCATTACATGTCCATTACCATGGAACAACGCATGGAATGGCAACGTTTGATGACGAGGACACGTGCGATGGATGCACACCTGAAAGAAGTGTTCTTTTCTGGAATGGAAACACCTGACGGTTCAAGATTTGGAGGTAAAGGATTCAGGTCGACATGGCAGGAAGGTGTTGTTGCTGTAGCAACTGCATTGAAGCGTGCTGAAGAGCCAAACAAAGCCCATAGGCCTGGCCATGGATACGATGGAGATTTGGTTGCACCGATGATTCGTGATGTAGGATTGGCTCTAGCAATGGGCGATACCGTTGTTGATGTCATGGCCGCACAGATGGGTAAAGCAGGTTCGAATCAAAACGGTGGTCATGATGGCGCAGGCGGTCGCGATCTTCACATTGGCGCGTGGCATGTTGGCGTTTTACCTCCAACAGCACCACTGCCAATTGCGAGTGCAACCATGACTGGGCTTGCTTTTGCAGGTTGGAAGCAATCCCTCGATCGATTCCATATTGCATGCATCGGCGAAGGTGCTTCTTCTTCAGGAGAATACTGGGAATCGCTCAACCTTGCAGGAGCACGTGGATTACCAATTTGTTACATCCTTCAAAACAATCAGATTGCACTTGATACGCCTCCTGCTCATCAATCAGGGGTGGAATTGTGGGCTGACAAAGCCACAGCGATGGGCTTTCCTGGTTGGACCATCGATGGTTCGGACCCAGCAGCTTGGCATGCAAGCGTTGCTACGGCGCGTGAATTTGGTCTTGCTGGAGGTGGCCCGACAATGGTCCATGTTGAAACAATGCGTGGCTGTGGCCATGCCCATCATCATGATGATCTGTATCTTGGTTCTGAAACCGGTACACCGCCAGGCTATGTTGACCGAGAATTGCTCGAGTATTGGGCCGATAAAGATCCAATTCCCACACATCGTGAACTCTTGAAGACATTGGGCGTTACTGAGGACGATTTAGTTGCTATGGAATCCGAAGAACAAACCCATGTTGATGAAGCACGACAAACCGTTGAGGATATGGATTGGCCACATCCAGAAACAGTTACCAAAGGTGTGACCTCGCTTCATGATGCAAGAACGCATAGCGACCATTTAGCAATGATTGGCTCAACTTCAGACAACCAATCGAACGCCTTGCTTCAACCTCTGAACTATGTTGAATCAGGAGGATGGACGTATGCTCGAGCCATTCAACAAGCAATGGTTGACATCGGTAATACCTATGGGGATGACTGTGTCTTCATCGGTGAAGATATGGAAGTAGCAGGTGCATTCGGAATGAACATGGCATTGAAGAATGCAGGTCATCAAGAAAAGTTGGTCGATATGCCACTTTGTGAAGCGGTCATCGTCCATACAGGCGTTGGTGCTGCGTTGTCAGGAATGCGTCCAATGGTTGAGATTCAATTCGGTGGATTTGCGGCGCTCGGATTCAATGCTCTTGTCAACAATGCTGCCATGTTGCGATGGCGCTGGGGTGCTGATTGCCCGATGACCATTCGAATTCCTCTCGGAGCACGAACGCGTTCGGGTCCATTCCATGCAAACATGATCGAATCGTGGTTTGCCAACGATCCAGGTTTGGTCGTTCTTGCACCAGGGACGCCTCAAGATGCCTACGATTTGTTGATCGAAGCAGCGCATCTCGATGACCCTGTTTTGTTCCTCGAACACATTGGACTCTACGGATTACGAGGTGGAAAGACAGGTTGGGGTCAGAACATCAACCAAAAGGTCGATACAACATCTGTTCATGCTTCCATAGAAGAAGGAAAACGTCACTCGATTGGAAAGGCATCGGTTCTACGGCAAGGTGATGATCTTACACTCGTCACATGGGGTGCGATGATCCATATCGCTGCTGAAGCGGCTGAAGAATTATCCAAGAATGGCATTGAAGTCGAAATCATCGACTTGCGTACACTCCTGCCGTTTGATGCAGAATCCTGTATTGCATCCGTGCAAAAAACGGGACGACTTGTCGTTTTGCAAGAAGGTCAATGGCATGGTGGCCTCGGTCATACCATCCAATCGCGTATTTTGGAATCAACATTTTACCAGCTAGAAGCACAACCTGTTGTCATCGGTGCAATCGATACGCCAGTACCCTTCTCGCCTCCATTGGAAAACTACACCATTCCATCGGTTGAACACGTTGCAAGTGTTATTCAGAAGTTGATGCAATAGCCTTCTCCACGAGAACGGCCAACAACGCTCCAATGATGGTGCAAATGAAGTAGACTGGTATGATTGCTACGTCGCCTGAGACTAAATTTGGTCCAAAGGTTCGTGCCGGATTCATACTCGCACCAGTGTAGACTCCGAAGAAGAACGCGAGGAGAGCAACAGTCGAACCAACGACAACTGCAATGGGTAACCACTGTTCAGTCTGACGAATAATCCACAAGATTGACGCCATCAGAAGGAATGTGATGAGAATCTCAATTCCGATCAAGTTGTACCACGATGTATTCTTTACCGTCGGTCCTGCTCCATTGAGAAGAACTCCCGCAACGAGCGCTCCTATCAGTTGGCCAAGTACGTGTGCAATCGTATCGTTTGAGGATAAATCTCCCCGATACCAGAATGCAATCGAAACTGCAGGATTGATGTGCGCTCCACTCCAACGTCCGATTGCAAGGATGACGAGTGCGACAATGGCTCCAAATGCGATTGAGATTTCAAGTGATGATCGCTCCAAAGCAACGCTTCCACAACCTATGAAGACCATCGCGAAGGTGCCCATGGCTTCGATGCCACCTCGCTTCCACATCATTTCTTCCTTCATTGCTAAGAACATCATCTTTACCGCTGTCATAGGACAGAAGCATCAAGACCCATAACTCATGGGAAGGCTATGGAGCAGAAGGATGAGTTGATGGGAATTCCCCAACTCATTCATTTTAATGCCATGCTGATTACAGGTGCATTGTTCCTTGCAATCGTCTTGATGAAGTACTTGGGACAATCAAATTCGATGTTTGTTGTGAGTTTCATCCTCCTTCTCTCGCTTGGTTTGTTGATCACAAGTGCTGATTTCTTTATCGAAGGTGCAAAGGGTCTTGCCCGTCGCGCAGGTATTGCAGAAATTGTCATCGGATTGACCATTGTTTCCATCGGTACGTCGCTTCCTGAGATTCTTGTTTCAGGTAGTGCTGCATATGAAGCCAGTCAAGGTAAAGCCGGTGCAGCTGATTTTGCCATTGGGAGCATTCTTGGGTCCGTACTTGTCCAGATCACGCTCATTCTCGGAATCGTTGTTATGACACGCTCTGTGAAGGTTCGTCCTTCATGGTTGAATCGAGATGGCGTCATCATGTTTCTCGCCGTTGTGCTCTTGTTGTTCTTCGTTTACACCGATAACGTTCTGCAGCGATGGGAAGGTGCGATTCTTGCAACGCTCTATGTCGTCTACATTGTATGGTTGTTGATGAAACGGGAAGCGATTCGCCAAGAAGAGGTTGAAGATGCAGGAACCTACGAAGTTCGTGGCTCGAATTGGAGTTCTGCAGCTTATTTGATCATGATTTTCTTTGGTCTCGGATTTGCTGTTTATGCTGCAAACATTTTGGTTGAACAAGCCTATGACTTGGCCATTCGCCTCAACGTACCTCATTCCGTTGTTGGTACGACCGTCTCAGGGATTGGAACTTCATTGCCCGAATTGACCATTGCTCTGATGGCTGCAAAGCGAAGTAAAGGGGTTGCAATTGGCACACTTATCGGTTCAAACATTACAGATCCTCTCCTCTCCATTGGAATTGCTTCAATGATTCACCCCTTGTCGATTTCCGATTCAGATGGCGGTTTGACCATGGAAATCATTGCGCCCGCAACCGTTCTGGGCGTCTTACTTGCACTCTTTTTTATGCGACGTACGTATCGATTTGAGCGATGGGAGGGAACGTGTCTTGTCCTCTTCTATGCCATCTTCTTGGTTGTGTTGCAACTGAATCGATGAGTTGATTCTGAATCAAGACTTATGTTTGTCCTCCATCTGGGAGCAACATGGTCGACTTCCAATTGGATGAAATGCAAGAGATGTTGCAAGAATTGGCTCGTGAGTTTGCCCGTGATGAAATCCGCCCAAATGCTGAGCATTGGGATGAGGAATCCATTTATCCAAAGGAAACCATTCAACTTGCTCACGAAATGGGCCTTCTCAACCTCCACATTCCTGAAGCATATGGAGGGCCGGGTCTAGGATGCATGGAAGAAGTTCTCGTCAATGAAGAACTTGCATGGGGCGATCCTGGATTTGCGACTGCAGCCTATGCAACCGCTCTTGCCTGCGCTCCAATCATTACTGGAGCGACTGAAGAACAAAAGAACATCTGGTTACGTAAGGTTGCAGAAGAAGGCGCTCTTGCCTCGTATGCAGTCACTGAACCAGGCGCTGGTTCAGATGTCGCTGCAATTCAAACAACGGCAGTTCGTGATGGAGATGAATATGTTCTCAATGGGTCCAAGATGTGGATTACGGGCGCAGGATATGCTGATTTCTTCTTCGTCCTAGCAAAGACCGATCCTGATGCAGGCTATCGTGGGATGTCCGGATTCATCGTCGAATCCAATGCGAAGGGACTTTCACTTGGTAAGAAAGAAACCAACATGGGCCAACGATGCAGTGATACTCGAAGCATTACCTTCAACAACGTTCGAGTTCCTGCAAATCAATTGGTTGGTGAGAGTGAATCTGGTGGCTGGATGAACGCCATGAGTGCGTTTGACCTGAGTCGTCCCAACATTGCAGCCCATGCCACAGGGCTTTCCCGTGCAGCTTACGAACACGCACTTCAATACAGCAATGAGCGACAAACCTTCGGAAAACCATTGCATAAGCATCAGGCCATCCAATTCATGCTTGCTGACATGAAGACCAACATTGAAGCAAGTCGAATGTTGACATGGAAATCAGCTGCAGAAGCAGATGCAGGCATCAAGAATACAGAGTCTGCAGCACATGCAAAGCGCTTTGCATCCGATGCTGCCATGAAGATTACAACCGATGCAGTTCAAGTCTACGGAGGCTATGGCTATTCAGAAGAATATCCGGTTGCACGACTGATGCGCGGTGCAAAGGTCATGCAAATCTATGAGGGAAGTAGCCAAGTTCAACGCATGATTATCGGCCGAGAAATTACCAAAGACCTCTGATCAACGATTTGCTCGTTCGTAGCGTTGAATGATATCATACTCGATGTCTTGCGCCCAATTATCTCTGCTTGCTTCGAGTTCAAGTGGCTGTTCTGTATCGCCAAAGAGGAATGAATTCTCAAAAAAGTCACAATATTCGAAATCCTCATCTTCATCAAAGTTTATGTCGACTTCTCCTTGTTCATACATTTCCTCGGTCACGACCATTTCATCTTGGAAGATGTGTATGTTGAGAAGGTCATCACGTGGACAAACAATAAATTGGGCTACGAGAGGTATGTCCATGGCCAATTTGATGTCATTGTGAAGGCTGAGAGCGAGAGATGCAAGACGATCACCAATTGGAAGATGTTCCCGGTCTTCATGGATGTTGAGGCATAGTTTTGCTGTATAGCATCGTGTGTTCTCGGTATTGAAATCTCGCTTCCAGGCAGCCCCACGTACTTCGGTATCCCACGTCTTCTGAAAGAAGTTGCCAAGTGGGCTTGATGCAACGATTTCGTAATGTCGTCCAGAACGACCTCGTACTCGGACGGTAATGTCCTGTGCAGCATATGGATTCACCAATTCAATACCATCCATCTTACAAATATCCTGAAGGAATTTGATGGATTTCTTGTGCGGCGAATCAGTCAAAGCTCTCAACTCATTGTTCTTTTATCTCGACACTTTATGAACCGAAATCATCAACATCGCATGACAAATCGTCGGTTTATGGGTGGCGTCGATGTCATTGTTCTGGCAGCAGGGCGCTCCTCTCGTCTTGGCCAGCCCAAAGCACTCGTCGATGTTGATGGCCGCCCATTGGTTTCCCATCTCATTCAACGATTGCAACGCATCAACGATGTTGAAATCACCATTGTAACCAACAACGACATCTTGGCAGATGTCTATCTTGCATGTCCTGCAACCAACGTTGTATTGAACCCCGATCCTGAAAAGGGACGGACTGGATCGATTCAATGCGGACTCTCGAGCATTTTAGAGAGAAAGGGACGTTTACCCAACCCCGTCCTCATCGTTCCTGTTGATCGCCCAGGCTGGAGCGTTGATATCGCGACGCGTCTGATCGCATCATCAGCCACATCTTCACCCGTTTGGGAGGGGCGTGGCGGCCATCCATTGCTTATTGCGGGTGATGATGTGAACACCGTGTACCTTGCTGATAGCAATGCACCCCTATCATCGCTCATCGAACGAGAAAAACTCGATGTTGACTTCCCATTCCTTCATCTCAACATCGATACAGAGGCCGATTTAGCGGAACTCTTCCTCGTTGCAAAGGAAGATTGGTTCTAGCGCAAATCGTATGTGTGGGGTCCTCGAGGCGCAACTATGACGGCGAGAGTTCTGGCGTGGGTGTTGGAACAATTGCAACGTAACTCCCCCGTCGTTCTCGCGACCGTTGTTGGAGTGAAAGGGAGCGTACCTGGTAAGTCAGGGGCACGTTTGGCGATGAATCGATTCCATGATTGGGTCGGAACGGTGGGTGGAGCAGGCTTGGAACATCGAATTCTCAAGCGATGCAAAGAATTGATTGGAGAACCAAAAGCCACTTCGGAAGTCCATACCTTTGGTCTTAACAAAGGGGCGAAGGGCTATGAAGTGCAACCACTCGACTCGCTTTGTGGTGGACAAGTCACCATATCGTTGGAGCTGATGTTACCGATGCCACACATTTTGTTGATGGGAGGCGGACATTGTTCAGAGGCTATCTCGAAATTGTTACCAAAAAAAGGTTGGAACTATTCGGTTCAAGATACAAGGGAAGCGTTCACAACTGCAGAACTCTACCCTGAAGCGATCGAACGACATCCTTCAACAGTAGCATCGTTCTTTGAGAATGAAACAGCAGAACTCCTCACACGTTTTTCAGATATTCTCTTGCTTGGTCACGATTATGCTGAAGACCTTGATCGCCTTCAGCGATTGTTGCAACTCGCTGAAACTGCGAATGTTTCGCTCGATGGTGAGGCATTTCCACGAATCGGTGCTATCGGAAGTCGGTCCAAATGGAAATCCTTCACAGCGTCGTGCATCGACGTTGGGATTCAATCCACAACGCTCGACCAAGTGCGATGTCCAATCGGATTGAACATTGGTGCAGAATCGCCAGAAGAGATTGCCATCGCTGTTATTGCTGAAATTCTATCGATGCACAAAGATGCAGACGTTCATGCCCCCAATTGGCGAGACCAATGAGGTCATCGTATGGCTTCGATGGATGAATCATGGACGATGCGGAATGGTTTGATGATTCCAAACCGCAGTGTTCTTGCTGCGATGACCAACAAACAGAGTCATGTTGATGGAACACTTTCTGATGAAGAGATTGCTTTCCTAACTCGTCGAGCAGAAGGTGGCTTTGGCATCATAACAACCGCGGCATCGCACGTCCAAGAATCGGGCCAAGGATGGGAAGGTGAGTTTGGCGTATGGGGTGATCATCATCTGCCAGGATTAACCAATCTAGCTACGAAATTGAAGGCATTTGATGCACGTTCATTCGTTCAAATCTTCCATGGAGGAATGCGCGCACCTTCTTCGATTACGGGTCGGCAAGCCTCCTCTGCAAGTGTGAATTTTATTTCCGAAAGCGAGGGTTCTTCGAGACGTCTTTCCACAAGCGAAGTTGAAGAGACCATCTCGTGCTTTATCAAAGCAGCACAACGCTGTGAAGCAACAGGTTTTGATGGCGTTGAACTCCACGGGGCGCATGGTTATCTCATTGCGCAGTTCCTTGGTTCAAACACCAATCGACGTAGTGATGCGTTTGGGGGAGATGTCGAACAGCGCTGTACATTTCTTCTGCGTATCATTCGTGGTATTCGAGAGGTAGTTCGTGATGAATTTGCCATCATGGTCCGTCTTTCACCAGTTTCTGAAGAAATAGGAATCACCATGGAAGATACGAAGCAGATCATCGATTTGCTCCTCAAGGAGAAGATCGATGCACTTCACATCTCGTGCTGGGACGTCTTTGAGAAACAAGATAATCATCAAACCATTACGAAGGAACTTTGTTCCATCTATTCCCAATCCATTCCTATTGTATCTACGGGTTCGGTTTGGAGTGCAGAGGATGCTCAGTTTGTCCTCGATCAGGGGGCACAAGCAGTCGGCGTTGCCCGAGTTGCACTACCGCATCCCGATTGGGC
>CEUV01030022.1_pt1 | contig 24067 bp, 18 predicted proteins | sample 356401 | NCBI WGS metagenome assembly CEUV01 (sample SAMEA2622710, study PRJEB7988) | marine metagenome | isolation source: saline water (ENVO:00002010), including
AATTCGTTTTCTCCAGCGTGTTTAACCCAATAGACCTCTTTTTTGAAACCGCCCTCTTCATCATCGTCTCTTAATTCATCAGGATCTACGCCTTCTTCCCTTGCTCTCTTTAGACGTGCCACTAATGCGTTTTCTTTGTCAAGAAGGTTCTCAGGTATAAGTAGTGGGAAATTGACCTCTTCGTGGCCGGTCCTTTCCATTTCCTTGTGAGTTAATGAATCAATCAACTTCATTGTCTTCCATCCATATGGGCGCCATACGTCCATACCCTTGATTGGATATCGCTTATCGACAAGTTCAGCAGCTTCTACAATGAATGGATACCAAGCATTGAAATCATCAGTTTTTGATGGTATTCCGCGCTTTGCCTTGCCTTTACCCATTGATGTTCACCTGCTTGACGTATCATTTCTTGCGAAATGCCACGATTAGCACCAAGATGCTAGATGCAATTGCGACATAGTCTGGAATTCCTAGTTCAGGGAAAGGCAGTGACCATCCCATCTCGTTACCAATATTATGAACATCAAGCCAGTTAATTCGGGTCGCATCGCTTGTGCATTTGTCTCCGCTACATTGGGAATTCAAGAATCCGAAAGCACCGAAGATGTTCGCTACAGCTACAACGAGAGATAGACCACCGAAAATTTTGAGGAATCCGCCTTTCTTTGATTCCTGTTCTGGAATTTTAGGTAAGTTTGGAAGCTGCATTGGTGCAGGTGCTGCAGGAGCGGCCCCTGGAATAACCTCAATCATTGGCTCGTTGGAGGTCACTGCTGGAACGACTTCTACCGCAGGATTTGCGGGGGCTTGGCTTGGTTTACTCGGTGTGATTGGTTCAATATTCAAACCAAAAATACGTTCTGCCAAACTGGCTAAAACCGGGTCCGCAGCAATTTCAGCTTCGTCGATTTCACCGTCTAGAAGACGCTTAACTTTGTCATCATGAACACTCACGTTAATCGCCTCCTGTTTCAATGTGACAGGGCGCTCATTATGAAAAGTTCGCTTCAAGCGTTACCCGCTGCCTCAACCTCTGCCCAGTCTTTCATGAAACCAGCTAGGCCCTTGTCTGTCAGTGGATGGCTCATCAATTGACGGAAAGTCTTGGTAGGCATTGTAACTGTGTGTGCTCCTAACTGCATACATGCCAATACATGAGTTGGATGTCGAATTGAAGCAGCTAGAACCTTGGTTTCAATATTGTAATTCTCCCAGGTTGCCATGATTTCCGCAATTAGCGACATTCCATCCGCTCCAGTATCATCGATTCTTCCAATAAATGGAGATACATATGTTGCACCAGCTTTTGCTGCCATTAATGCTTGGGATGCCGAGAATATTAGAGTAACGTTAGTTTTTATCCCATCTGCTGTCAATATTTTTGTTGCTGCAAGACCTTCCGGTGTGCATGGAATTTTGATAATCACATTTTCAGGTAATTCTGCCTTCAATGCACGACCCTGATCAACCATTCCATCGGTATCGAGTGCAGTAACTTCTGCCGATATAGGACCGTCACAAATCGAAGCAATTTCAGCTACAACCGTTTTGAAATCCCTACCGCTTTTCTTAATCAGTGATGGATTTGTCGTTACTCCGTCTAAGATTCCCCAAGAGGCTATTTCTCGAATTTCGTCAACATCAGCGGTGTCTAAAAAGAACTCCATGAAACAAACGCTGTCCTAGACAGTGCTTCAAGCCTTCCTCGCGATAACTTTCCTAACAGAGTCACAAATATGGTGTGATTTCAAGCCCATCATCTCAAGCATCTCTTCTGCTTGAGCCGATTCACCAAACCTATCATTGACACCAATTTTCTCAATTGGAACAGGATGTGAGGAAACAACATGCTCAGCAACAGCTCCTCCAAGTCCACCGATAACAGAATGGTCTTCTGCAGTTACGATAGCACCACATTGCCTGGACAACTTGTCTACTAGTTCAGTATCTAGTGGCTTTATTGTGTGCATGTCGACAACTGTTGCATTGATTCCCTCGTTTTTGAGTTCCTCTGCTGCGACTAATGCTTCGTGAACTAGAACACCACATGCAATAATTGCGACATCATTTCCTTCTCTTAGTGTAATCCCTCTTCCGATTTGAATTTCATCCTCTTTTCCATCATACAAAACAGGAGTTTTATTCCTCGCTGTTCGCATGTAAGAAGGACTGCCTAGTCCTGGTAGCTGCATTGTCAAAGCCTTGGTAGATACATCATCACATGGATGCATTACAACAACGTTCGGAAGAGTTCTGTATATTGCCAGATCTTCTATTGATTGTGCACTAGAACCATCTGTTCCTGTGTGAGTACCACCGTGGCTACCGCACAAATGAACTGCCAAATTGGGTCTTGCAACTCCATTACGCATTTGTTCAAATGCTCGCTCAGTGAATATTGCAAAAGTGCTAGCAAACGGTATGTAGCCATTGGATGCTAGACCGGCTGCTACAAGCAGCATGTTCTGCTCCCCAATTCCACAAGAAACTGTTCGTTCTGGATGCGCTTTCCTGAAGTGAAGAGATTTGGTAGATTTTCCTAGATCTGCCTCTAGAACAACAACCTTCTCATTTCCTGCTAGTTCTAGGAGGGCATCTCCATACCCATCTCTTGTTGCGGCCATTCGTGTCAAGCATTCACCCCCAATTCAGATAATGCAATCGCAAGCTGTTCATCAGACGGTGCTGCTCCGTGGAATGCCGGGTTGTCTTCCATGAATGATACTCCTTTCCCTTTGACAGTGTTTGCAATTACGACTGCTGGCTTGTCTTTGACAGTGTCCATCCAATCTATTGCATCGACTATAGATTTCATGTCGTGCCCGTCGATTTCCTTAACCGCCCAACCGAATGACTTCCACTTTGCAGGAATGTCAAACATTCTCATTTGTGCCTCACAAAAGTCATCATTCTGAATTCGGTTGCAATCAACGAATAGTTTCAAGTTACTTAATTCATGATGGGCTGCAGCCATCGCAGCTTCCCAAACGCTACCTTCCTGTATTTCACCATCTCCGACCATCACATACGCATTGCGTACTGAACCGTCTAATCTAGCGGCTACTGCACAACCCATTCCGAAAGAAAGTCCCATGCCTAGGCTGCCAGCAGAGAAATCAACACCAGGACACCATTTCATGTCGACGTGCCCTTGACATACTCCTCCTTTTACTCGGTAAGATTCCAAATCTTTGTGGGAAATGAATCCCATTTCAGCAAGAACGGCATACATTCCCGGTGACGCATGACCTTTGGAGAGAATGAATCTGTCCCTATCTTCCCAGTCAGGCTCTGAAGGTTTTGCTCGAAGTCTATGCCCGTAGAGAGCGCATAGAATGTCGATTTCTGACAACGAACCGCCTGGGTGTCCTGCTTGTGCACGATGTGTCATCTTGCAAATCTCTATCCGGCATTTACGTGCCATTTCTTCTAATTCGGGAATTGTCATTCCAGCCATATCTGTCCCTTCGACCACCGGCCTTTGACTATGGCCTTTGATGGTTGTGTTTGAGATACTTGAAAATTTCAGTTGTATTTCTTACGTTTTGACAGGTTCTCAAAATTGGGTAAAGAGAACGCTCCTCGCAACTTTTTCGCAGCATCAGCAGCGACATACATCAGATCTTCTGCCAGATTTCCTCTTGCGGGCAATGCACGCGCTGATAGCATTATGAAAACTGCAACGAACCATCCAAAGAATACCAGAGATAGTGTGTAAGATAGTGTTCCAATTCCTCCAAACCATGATGATGGATCCTTCTCTGCGACTATGAATATCGCTAGGAGAACTCCCATAAGGGATTCACCTGCAATAAATCCTGCACCGATTAGGACTCCCTTGTCTTGAACTTCCTTCACAGCAGCAGTAGCATCTTCACTAGGCTCACCTTCCAAGGTACCGTCTATTCGCAGCCTTGCACTGGAAAGCAGGATGTGAGAGATTATTCCCCCTGCCATAATTGGAACAGACAGGTATAGTGGTAGGTAGATACCAATTGCAACACTCATTACCGGCATTGCTAGCCTAATTAGGATGACAGCAATCACTGCACCTAGCATTACCATTGGCAGGTTGATGTTACCACCAAATGCCCCTTGAACAATTGCGCCGATTAATTCAGCCTGTGGTGCAAATAAAGCGTCTTGACAAGTGGGATCTTCTGGCCTTGGATTTGCCAAACATGCTGTATTCGAAATTCTAAATGCATCATGCAAAATGGATAGAACTGGACCGATTACAATTGCACCAACTGTGACTCCTATGATTTCTGCAGTTTGTTGCCTCCAGGGCGTTGCACCGACCATATGACCCGTCTTCAAGTCCTGCATGACGTCACCAGCGATTGCCGCAGATGTAGCCACAATCGCTGCAATGAACATTGTAGCCACCATCATCTCAGTTTGGCCCATATCGAGAATTAGACCGCCGACAATCCAGACCAATGCAATTGTAAACAGTAGAGTAGCTATTGTCATTCCTGATACTGGAGAGTTGGAAGAACCGACAACCCCGGCAATGTATCCTGCAACTGCTGCGAAGAAGAATGATACAACAGCTAGGAATAAAGCTCCTGCTAATGCCATAATCAAACTGCCAGTTGCGTACCAATAGAATAGGAAAATTAGCACAACAAGAACACCACAAAACATCATGACTTTGTCTAATGGTAAGTCCATCTCAGTACGAAGTTGCGCTTCCTCTCCGTCACCTTTCTTGAACGCTTTAGACAATCCCTCGGCAATTGTTTTTCGCATTGACCATAGTGTATACACGCCACCAACGACCATAGCGCCAACTCCTGCATACCTAATTTGAGAGCCCCACACCTCTTTGTAATCATATACACCAATACTTGTCATGACTCCTGTACCATCCGGGAAACCGTTCATCATGCCGTATATTGGCACTAGAATTGCGAACCCGACTACGCCGCCGAGGAAAATGAAGGCTGCAATTCTCAGGCCAACAATGTAACCAACAGAAAGTAGCGCTAGAGAAAGTTCACTACCTGCATAAAATCGAGTTCCAAATGCTTCACCTACTCCTTCGAGTTTTGCGTGCGTTGCCTTGAATCCCTTTACCATCCAGCCGTAAGTTGCCCCGATTAGCAGCGCATAGATAATTGCAATAAGCCCAGATCCTCCTTTTTCTCCTGCAACTAATACCTCTCGGCATGCGACGCCTTCAGGGTAGGGAAGAGCTTCTTCGACAATGAATAATCTTCTTAGAGCAATTGTGAACATTGTACCTAGAAGACCACCCAGAATTGCAATCAGGAAGGTGTCAACCCATTGGATATCTTGCCATATTCCTAAAACAAGTAGGGCTGGAACTGTGAATATTACACCAGCGGCAAGCGATTCACCTGCACTTGCCATAGTCTGAACAGAATTATTTTCGAGAATTGTCACATCTTTTAATTTGAATCCTCTCAAAATTAGCATACTCATTACCGCAGCAGGTATTGATGCAGATACAGTCATGCCCACATACAATCCTAGGTATGCATTTGCGGCTGTCATCACACCACCTAACAGCACACCAATTACTACCACTCTTGTGGTCAGTTCTTTGATGTTCATTTCAGCAGGTACCCAAGGTTCTTGATTACCGCTCATACTTACCGGACCTATACAGGGCTTGTCAAATAATCGGAGAAATTGAAATGAAGTCCCAACCCGTATTATGATAAGGTGCATCTCACCACGGCAACTAACTTCGGTGGTTCTATGTCAGATGTTTTGTGGCACACCAAATCAGGTGAAGAGGTACTTTCTGAGTTAGATACGCCATTGGGCGGACTAACTTATCAGGAAGCCGAAAATAGACTCGAGAAATATGGCGAGAACAAATTAAGAGAGCCGGATAAGGTGCCGGCTTTCTTACGGTTTTTGTCTCAATACCATGATCCTCTCAATTATTTGCTAATCGGTGCAGGTTTGCTTGCACTAGCAACACATCCCGATAAACCTGGAGATGCCATATTCATCGGTATTGTTCTCACTGCAAACGCATTTTTCGGGTTTTGGCAGGAGAATAAAGCCGAACAAGAAATGGGTGCATTGAAACAGATGACGGTCTCTCGATGTGTGGTTTGTAGAGATGGCATGGAGATGGAGATTAGCACTACTCAATTAGTCCCCGGAGACATTGTGAAAATTGAGGAAGGTCTCAATGTTCCCGCCGATTTGCGTGTTTCTGAAGCGTGGCAGTGTAAAGTCGACGAATCAGCATTAACTGGAGAATCGATGCCAACAAAAGTCAACGAAGGAGTGTTGCCACCTGAAACATTACTTGCAGACAGGAAAAATATGCTGTACATGGGTACAACAATCTCAACTGGTAGAGCTGTAGGAATTGTTACAGCAACTGGTATGTATACTGAACTAGGCAAGATTGCTAACGATATTGCCCAAGCGGAAACTCCCAAAACACCTCTCGAGCACAAACTTGAGTCACTTGGTAAATTCCTTGGATTCATAGCCTTAGTTGTTGCAATCTTGATTATATCTATTGAGTTAATTCTAACCTACGTTAGGGGTGGAGAGCTGTGGGAAGCGGCGAAATTCCAATTCTTGGTTGCAATTTCAATATTCGTTGCCATAGTTCCCGAAGGTTTGCCTATAATTTTGGTAACAACGTTAGCAATAGGAATGCGGAATATGGCTCGACATAAAGCAATTATTCGCAGAATGAAGGCTGTTGAAACACTTGGTTCTACTACTGTAATCTGTACAGATAAAACAGGCACTTTAACCAAAAATCAGATGACTGTTAGGCGATTAATGTTACCAGAGAAAACATTCGGCATAACGGGAGAAGGATTCTTGCCGGAGGGAACCCTTACTTTCGATGATAAGCAATTGACGGATGATGAAATGTCTAATCTGCAAAGAGACCTCGGATTTAGACTTGCAGCATCATGTCTTTCACTATGTCACAACTCACAGATTGCTGAAGTTGATGGACAATGGACAGCAATTGGTGACCCCACAGACAGCGCTTGTGCAGTGTTGGGATACAAGATCAACGGTTCAGTTGCTAAGTTTGCTCAAAGACACCCGCGCAAGCATGAATTCTTCTTTAACACAGACAGGAAGAGGATGTCAGTTATCCACGAGTATGAAGGTGAAGATTGGATTTTTTCCAAGGGTGGAGCAGGTGGATTCAAGAAGCTTGTAAAGTGGAAAGTAAAGGACGGAGAAATCGTTCCAATCGAAGAAGGAGATTTCGAAGTCGCCTCTCAGTCAAACAGGGAGATGGCTAGCAAAGCGATGAGAGTCATAGCACTGTGTGCCAGAAAGGTAACAGAAGATGATGATATCACCGATATGACTTCCATGGAAGACAATCTAATTTTCTTAGGAATGGTTGGTATTATGGATCCTCCACGTGCAGAGGTTTATGATGCTATATTGAGGTGTCAAAAAGCAGGTATCAGTGTTAAGATGATTACCGGTGACCAACAAATGACAGCTCAATCTATTGGTGAAGACCTCAACATTACAAAACCACATATCGATGCAGTAGGTGGAGATCGGCTAGAAGAATTAGATGACGCTGCTATGAGGGATATCGTCGCAGGAACAGCGATTTTCAGTCGAGTAACTCCAGAACAAAAAATGCGAATAGTAACTGCATTACAGGATGAAGGAGAAGTTGTAGCAATGACAGGTGACGGTGTCAATGATGCGCCTGCACTGTCAAGAGCAAACATCGGAATTTCAATGGGAATTGCAGGTACAGATGTCGCTAAAGATGCTTCAGACATGGTATTACAAGACGACAACTTTGCTAACATCGTCAATGCTGTAGAGGAAGGAAGAAAAATCTATACAAACATCAGGAATTTCGTGCGATATCAGGTATCAACAAATGTGGCTGCTGTTGCCTTACTTTTACTTGCAAATGTCCTCTTCCAGTGGCCACTTCCATTAACTCCAACTCAAATTTTGGTCATCAATATTCTAATGGATGGCCCTCCTGCCGTAGCCTTGGGTGTAGAAAAAATGCATTCAAACGTAATGGATCGGCCACCTAGACCAGTTGACGAGTCCTTACCAAACTTGAAAGATTTACTTCTAATATTCTACTTAGGTGGAATCATGGTTCTAGGCACACTGATTGTATACTATCTAGCGCTAGAAAACGGAACTGAGGAATATGCGAGGACAATGTGTTTCTGTGTGTTTATCTTCTTCCAACTATTCAATGTAATGAATTGTAGGAGTAATGAAGACAGTGTCTTCAAGCTAGGTCTATTCTCCAACAGAGCGATTTACCTAGCGATTACATTCTCTATCGGATTATTACTATTGGTTGTTCAAGGCGCAGATTGGACAATTCCATTGACTTCATTCCAAATTGGTGAATTATTGGCTACGACTCCTCTTGAACAAAAGGATTGGTTCATCGTAGTTCTAGTTGCAAGCACTGTATTTATGGTAGAGGAATTTAGGAAACTATTGAATTCAACTGGAATTTTTAGTGTTAGAACTAGTAAGAGAGCCTAAACGTTAATTCAAAAATAATCAGTTGCAGGCCAAGTCATGGCAGACGGGGAATTTGCTGATTGGCAAGATTCTCTGAGGCAAAGGCTGGCCGCAGTTACCTGGCCAAAAGAATTCGATGAAATCGTAGAGAAATTGTCAACTGGCATCCCTCTATCCCTTCAAGATGGTGTGCAATTATTCAACTCAAAGGACTTGAACACCATAGGTTCCCTTGCCAATCATGTTAAGCAATCTCGCTTTGGAAATAACGCCTACTTCAACGTAAATGTACACGTGAATCAAACAAATATATGCACACTAGCGTGCAGGTTCTGCGCATTTCGCAGAGGACGCAGAGCAGCAGATGCATATCAACTGGAAATCGATGAGTATATCGAGGACCTGCGCAAATACTCTACGTTTGTTGACGAAGTACATTCTGTAGGAGGATTACATCCTGAATGGGATGTACAGCATTATTCTGAATTGTTTAGAAGAGTAAAGCTAGAATTCCCTCATATTCACGTAAAGGCACTAACTGCAGTGGAGATAAAACACATAGCAAGTTTGTCCAAGATTTCAGTTCATGACACTCTGAAGATTTTATTGGAATCAGGTTTAGGTTCACTTCCGGGTGGTGGAGCAGAGATACTTGATGATGACATTCGGGAGATAATATGTCGAGGAAAAGAATCATCTCAAGAATACTTAGACATTCATAAGACTGCTCATTTGCTAGGTATTCCAACAAACTGCACCATGTTGTTTGGCACTATTGAGACGATAGAGCATCGCGTCAATCACATGCTTCGATTAAGAGACCTACAGCAAGAAACTAATGGTTTCCAATGTTTCGTGCCCTATCCGTTCCTTCCAGACGATTCAAGGCTGCCAGATGCACAACTAGCATCCGGCACAGAAATTCTACGTGTAGTTGCTATCTCTAGATTAATGTTGAACAACATACCTCACATAAAGGCCTACAGAATGAACTTTGGTGATAACATTGCAGAACTTGCTCTCCAATTTGGTGCAGACGACATAGATGGAACCGTGCAAAAAGAATCTATCATGCACCTGGCCGGCTCCACAGCCCCTCTCGATCACGACAAGGCAATGTTAGCTAAATTAGTCCAAAACGCAGGATGTGTTCCGGTCCAAAGAAACACTACCTATTCTGAGTTTACAGAATATATTGCACCGGTAGAGCCGGTCAAGCGCAGCCTTAGGATGGCAGTAGGTGATTGAATGGCATGGGAGCAAACAATCGGTCGAGTATCATTCATCAATTGCGAGCCACTATTCTATGGTCTTGAAGATTCTTGGAATATTTTGCCAGCACCGCCATCGTGGCTTACCGGTCACCTACTTAGGAAGGATTGCATCTTGGCCCCAATACCTGCAGCAGATTATGCAAAAAACTCTGATGAACTTGTGCTAGTTCCTGACCTAGCGATCTCAAGTAAGGGAGAAGTTGGTAGTGTCCTTCTTTTCGGCGTAAAACCCATAGATGAGATGGAAACTATTGCACTGCCCTCAGATTCTGCAACCTCTGTTACCCTTCTAAGATACCTAATTTCAAAACGAGGGCTATCGCCAAAATACGTAGAGATGGGGCCGGATTTACATGGAATGCTAAATCGATGTGATGGTTGTTTGCTCATTGGGGACAGAGCATTAGAATCCGCTAGAGAATTCCCAGAACTAGTAGAACTAGATCTTGGTTTAGAATGGAAGAAAGTCAGTGGTCATCCTATGGTCTTTGGAGTGTTTGCAGCTAGGAGAGATTCAGATATGGCTAAAGTTAAGCTTGCGTATGATGCTCTCATCGAGCGCCTGATCAAATTCGAAACTGACCCCAATGTAAGACAAAAAGTAATTCAGGTTAGTTCTGTAAAATCATCTCAAGATGCTTCTAGACTTGAGAGATATTTCGGTGAGGTCATCAATCGAATTGAAGATGAAGATATTGTAGGATTAGAATCGTTTTTGACCTCTGCATGTAAAATGGAGAACCAAATTACGCTAGCATGGTAATTATTCTTCTTTGATGAAATCTTTCACTAAGTCATTTTGTAATTTATCTTCATCTAACATTTTGTCAACCTTAGAGTCTGGTTTAGATTCATCTAAACTTTTCTTTACGGCCCTTCTTTTCTTGACTGTTTTCTCAGAAGTTTCAGATTTCGCCTTGACTTTTCTAGTCTTCAATTTTGGTTCGACATTGGAAGTGGAGGGTTCAATTTCTTCATTTGAATTATCAGTCGAAACCAACCTTTTTCGTTTTGTTTTCTTAATTGGGCCGCTCTTATTGATGTCATTAGAGGCGACCTTTCTTCTCCTGGTAACCTTTTGAGGGTTATTGTCTCTGTTTGAAGAGGACTCTATTGTCTGTCTCTCTTTTCTAGCAATTTTTCTTTTTGTCGAATTTTCAATAGGTTTTGGTTTAGTTGGTCTTTCATCATCTTCAGATTTATCGTCGCTTAAATCAAAGCCACTAGGCTCTTCTGTAATTGCATCGTCTGATTCGGATAATTCATTTTCATCTTGCTCATCATCATCTATGTTGAAATCGATTTCGTTTTGCTTTCTTATCAATAATGTTAGAGCTCCGCCAACAATTGCTAGATATAACAAAAATGCTAATGGATGCAGTGCATAATCCAGCAAACTATCTACTGCTGTTGGGTTTTTTACCGAGACCTGATTGATAGTAATTGATGCGGTAGTTTCTCCATCATTCCACCAGAGTGGTATCTTTTCGGTTTCAACACCATCTCCACTGAAAGTTAGGGAAATCGGATGTGCTGGCGCCAACCATGCAATCGAACCGTCTGTTGGCAGAGTCTGTTCTTTCAGTTTGATGTCGAGTGGAAGGGTGACCATTGTGGCATATTGGAATGTAGTTGTTATTGCAATCGTGATTTGTGTTGTAGAATCTCCATCACGAACCAATTCCATTCCACTCACAACATTGCAACTAACTACAGCATCACCTAATTCTCCGCTAGAAATTTCAATCGTTTCCTTTAGTTGGTCAATAATGTCGCCGTGATCCATGTTGTGACATATTGCATCTGCGAAACGTTGTGTTTCACTGGCACTGATTACTTGGTCTCTAGCAATAGAATTTCGACTGAGATTTCTGATATTGCTAGAATCCTCAGTTGGCAGTGTTATCGAGTCTCTGACAACGAACTCCTTTCCAATGAAGATCTCAAGATTTCGTATTTTTTCTAAATCAGGATACCTAGAACAAGGTGTACCCTCTGGTGCATCACACCCAAAATCATCATCCCAGTCGTCGTTCACACCGTCTCCATCATCATCAGGGTCAAGATTGTCAGGTACGTTGTCGCCATCTAAATCAACACCAGGATTGTTATATCCAACTGGAATCAATTCACGTAGGTAAACTGCAATTTCTCCAGTTCCTGCAGCGACAAATATAGATTGTAGTCGACTAGAATTGTCTTCTAAAATTTCTACATCTTCAACTGTGTGAAAGAAAGATGTGTTTTGTATGAGGTCAAAGGTTTCGTAATTGTATGTGTAAAGGCCAGAAGATCTCCCACTATCAACTGCGATATGCATTCGATTGCCATTTTCTGAGAATATAATTTCATTTCCACCATCTACCAGCATCGAATGTTTTTCTGCCCCTCCGAATACTCTAGAAGTAAAATTGCCATCTTCTCCTAAGAACACGATGTCATTACCATCTGGTGAGAATTTACAATCGACCAATTCTTGGCCAAATTCACGATAGGGCCCCTGCCGTTGTCCTTGTAAATCCCATACAGCCCATCTACCCGCTTCATCCCCGGTCAGAATATACTGTCCGTCCAAGCGATAATCGATACATGTTACATCAACAACATGTACTTCCTGCAGGGTATTTTTTAGGGTCAGACTAGGTATTCTATATTGCTCTACATCACCGTCATAACCTTGCGCTGCTAAAATAGTTCCATCAACACTCCATGCAATATTCCTAAAATTATCATCTGCTTGTACGCTACTTTCTAAAACTTGCATTTCATTTATGTCAATCAATCTTATCGATTCTTTTAGATGTACCGTGGATCTCTTATTTACAGCAAGTAAAGAACCATTCGGATTGAATTTCATCGCTGAGATATCTTCATCAAAACTAATGCTACCAACTCTTTCTAGGGTTGTTGCGTCGAAAAAGATGATGTCTTTGCCATGATAAGAAGCAAGAATAGTGCCGTTTGGATTCATTGCAATTAATTCTCCGCCATCTCCTTCAAGCGAAGACCATGTCGAATCTAGATAAGTTAGCCCAGATGGAACAGCTGATGCAAAAGGAAGAGATACGACTGCAAAGAGTGTCAATAGCAAGCCAAACTTACCTCGCACAGAACCCGCCCTGTTCACACTAGACGGGACGGGGCTTGAAAGTATAACGCAAGATTTTGATGCAAAAATGTATACAATCCAAGTTGTTTCGATTTTCAGTTTCTATTTTTCCTCTAAATTTTTACTTACCATCCACTTGAAATGCTTGTGTTAACTGGGAGTAATGATGGCGACATTAGACGTCGACGGCATGACATGTGCTGTTTGCGTCAGCAGGGTCGAATCGGCTATCTCTGAATTGGATGGAATAAGCAATGTTGCGGTTAACCTCGCAAAAGGATCAGCGAATTTTAGTGGAACTGTGGATGTAGAAAATGTAATTGCTGCAGTAAATAATTCTGGATACAAAGCATCGATGCCAATCAATTATTTTCAAAAATGGAAATCTGAAAAAGAAAAATTAAACCGTGAAATCATAATCTCCACGGTATCTTTGGTATATTCTCTTTTAGCGATGTATTACATAATGGCTGCAGAGAGTGACCAAACTGTGTTTGGATTTTCTTCGATGTGTATAGTTTTAATTCTTAATTGGAAGGTGCTACAAAAGGGACTCAATTCGATTATTTACGGAGTTAACATGTACACCCTTGTTTTGCTAGCATTTTGTTGTGCGTTGTTATGGTCTCTGACAAATATGGAACAAGCAATGTGGGAGGCCACGTTTATCGTAATTGCGTTTGTTGGTTTTGGTGATAGTCTGGAATCATTAGCGAGGAGTTCAGCAACTTCCTCATTTGCTGAACTTTCTTCTATGGTTAGTGTCGGGAATATTGAAGTCGGAGACAAATTATCCCTAAGTGCCGGAATGGTGGTTCCTGTTGATGGTACTGTTATAGAAGGGAGAACGGATGTGGAACAATCAGTAATTACCGGCGAGAATATGCCAGTTCCAGTAAAGGCTGGGGACCATGTTTGGGCTGGAAGTACAGTAGTTGACGGTAGTGTAGTAATCAGAGCAGAAGCTGATAGTGGTTCTAGCAGAATTGATGAGGTAATTAGGCTAGTAGACAAATCTCAATCACAAAAAGCGGAAATTGAGAAAACGGTTGACAAAATTGCAAGAATATTCGTTCCGTTAGTAATCCTCTTGGCTGTATCGACATTCTTATTTTGGAGGCCTGTAATGGGTACAGAATCTTCACTGCGTATGGCAATAACTGTCATGATAATCGCTTGCCCATGTGCCATGGGTCTTGCAACACCAATTGCACTCTTTGTGGGAACCAGTGTGGGTGCAAAAAACGGGATTCTTCTGAAAGGACATAGAGCACTTGAAGCAGCATCAAAAATTGATGTTGTGGTTTTTGATAAAACTGGAACACTTACAACAGGCGATTTTGAAGTCGTTGCAGAAAATGAGGAATGTTTGAAAATCGCTGCATCTTTGGAAAAGCATACTAATCATCCCATTGCAACCGCGATAGTAAAATCGTGTCAAGACACGTATGAAGCGAGTGATGTTACTACAATTCCTGGTTGGGGCGTAAAGGGAAAAATCGAAGGAAAATCATACTCTGTAGGCAAAGGAGAAGAGGGCATTGAAGTCAAACAAGGCGAATCAGTTCTTGGAGTAATTAGGATTAAAGATACAATAAGAAAAGATGCATTAGATGCTTTGAGATTTTTAGATTCGGTGATATTATCAAGTGGCGATAACGAATCAGAGGTTTCTAGGGTTGCAGCAGAATTGAGAATAACTGATGCACGTAGTAATCAAACACCAGAAGACAAGCTAGAATTGGTTGAGAGTCTTTCCAATGTTGCTATGGTCGGTGATGGAATCAACGATTCTGCCGCTCTCGCAGCATCAGACCTTGGTATCGCTGTATCTTCAGCAACTGGTGTTGCAGATATTTCCAGCGACATAGTGTTGACAAGAGATGGCTTGATGACAACTATTGACGCACTAGATCTTGCTAGTAAAACTAGGAGGAATATCCGTCAAAACCTTGTGTGGGCTTTTGCTTACAATTTACTTGCTTTACCGATTGCGATGGGTGCATTATATCAATCGCATGGCTTAGTATTACCACCGTGGTTTGCCGCTGCAGCAATGTCCCTCTCTTCAATGTGTGTTATTTTGAATTCAATTCGACTTCGGTGGTCTTTTGAAAGGGGTGTGGCTCGGCGAAGACATGGCAGCCGAATTACCCCGAGATGAAGATGGGAATGTTATAGTCCGAATTGGTCATTCGCCTGACCCAGATGATGCATTCATGTTCTATGCAATGACAACAAATGCATTTCCAACTCCTGGGTACAAATTCGTTCACGAATTACAAGACATTGAAACCCTTAATCACCGTGCGATGAACAAGGAACTAGAGGTGTCTGCTGTAAGCATCCACGCTTACCCGGACATCGCCCAGGATTATGCATTGATGAATTGTGGCGCATCGATGGGTGAAGGATATGGGCCAATGATTGTAACCAAAAAAGGAGTTACAATCGAAGAAGCGCAGTCAAAACCAATTGCAGTTCCTGGCTTGAAAACAAGTGCATATCTTGGAATTAAGATGTGCTGGGGAGATTTAGATTATGAAGTGGTCGCGTTCGATGAAATAATTCCTAAAATTTTGGACGGCACTTACACATCTGGTCTGATAATACACGAAGGTCAATTGACTTATGTCGAACATGATTTGGATGTTCTAGTAGACTTGGGAGTATGGTGGAATGAGAGGACTGGTGGCCTGCCAATGCCATTAGGAGGCAATGTAGTCCGTAAGGACCTTGGTCAAAAGATGATGGAAGACATTACTATGTACACAAAAATGAGCATAGAACACTCGATCTCAAATCCAGATGTTGCCCTACAATTTGCAAAAAAATGGGGCAGAGGCATCGATGATGATACCAACAGAAAATTCGTTACTATGTATGTCAACGATAGAACAATCGACTACAAACCAGAAGGTAGGGAATCAATTCGAAAATTCTTGAAAGAAGGTCAGAGTATTGGACTCATAGAGTCGTCTTTCGATGTGGATGGCTTGAAATTCATTGGTGCAGACGAGTAGGGATTTCCATGAGCGTAGCAGACAGAGTTCCTGGTGTGTCAGAGTATGGTTCTGTTGACCCAGCTCCCCCATCAACTGAGTCTAAGATAACTAAACTCGGAGAGACGTTGTTGAATGAAGAAATAAAAATGTTCGAAAGAATGCGCGCAGTATTTTCACTTAGAAATGATCGCTCGAAGGAGGCAGTAGAAATCCTCTGCACTGGATTCACAGCCAGTAGTGCTTTGCTAAGACATGAACTAGCATACGTTCTTGGACAAATGCAAGATAGTCATGCAGTACCAACCCTAATCGAGGTTTTGTCCGATGAAAACGAGCATGTAATGGTTAGGCACGAAGCAGCAGAAGCCCTAGGGGCAATCGGTGACCGAAGGGCTAAACCAGTTTTGGAAAATTTCCTGCACGATCCTCTCCCCGAAGTTTCAGAGTCGTGTGAAGTCGCTTTGGATTTACTAGCACTTTGCGAAGAGCCGTCCGAGGTTAAGTGGTAATCCACCAAATTCAAAGGCTGTACATACAACGGAACATCGAGGGAGAGCAGTGCCACACGAACATATCGAACTCGCACAGACGCCAAACGGCGAAATCGGTCCACGCTGTAATGTGTGTGGAATTAGGCTTACGTTTGGTGAGGCAATGGTATATGGCAAACACTATCTTTGTTGGGAACATTATGTCGAGGCTACTGGCGCCGATACAGCGACAGTGGAAATTCAAAGACAGACACGATTCTGGAAAGAGTGAATGTTCAAGTCTCTCCTAGTCATCCACTATGTAGAGGTGGTACTGTTTCGGGCTGGGCAAGATTCGCACATCGGTTTACCCAATATTACCGTACGGCAGAATTGTGGACACCGCCGAGGTTGAGGACTAGGGAATGGATGTTCATACCTTTCGGAGGCGGCACTCCGATTAGACACAAGGCATTCTCAGACATGAATGATGTCCGCCGATTTATTTGTGAAAGACCTCAACACTCATGTTTCTACTCCACTGCATACTGGAAGAAACCGCATGAATTGAAGATGGCTGATAAAAACTGGCTGGGTGCAGATTTGATTTTCGATTTGGATGGTGACCACCTTCCTGGAGTTACCGACAAAGACTTTCCAGCAATGATTAATGTGATTCAGGAACAAGCATGGTCCTTATGGAACGATTTTTTAGAACCTGATTTTGGATTTAATGAAGACCACCTACAGGTCACATTTTCTGGACATCGTGGATTCCATTTGCATTACAGAGACCCAAAATTTTTCCACCTTGATTCCGAGGCTAGAAGAGAGCTTGTAAGCCACATTCGCGGTGAAGGCGTTGAAGTCAGTGACCTGTTAGAGCGGTCAAGAAATCCAAATGCCACAGGCTGGGCCAAAAGAGTATCTAAAGGAATTAAATCAGTCATCTCAAAATTGGATCAAATCAATCAAGGTGATGTGAAATTACTCAACACAATAACAGCAAACCTTCAGGAAATGATGGATAGGGAAGGGCTGAAGGGTTTACGAGGTAAATCTAGCATTGAAAAACTAGCGGAATTAATGCAAGATGCTAACCGAAGAGAGAGAGTAATTGATGGAAGATTAACAGCACTAAACAACCACGGTTTGCTTTTCCAGAATTTAATTCGTGCTGACACCAGTGTTGTATTGGGTAGTGCTGGCGAGACAGATGAAGTTGTTACTATTGATACACGTCGCCAAATTAGATGGCCGGGTTCATTACACGGAAAAAGCGGAATGCGAGTCACTGAGTTCCCGCTCAGTCGTTTAGATCCGGATAAATCAGATTCATTTGATTGTTTGAGTGAGGGTATTGCACTCTCTAGAGATGAATTAGTACGTGTTGAGATGACGGTGGATGATGCGGTTGCTAGATTTGACGAACGTGTGGTAGATGCAGCAGCTGGAGATGTTATAGAGATTCATGAGGCAGGTGCAACATTCCTTGTTTTGAAGGGATGGGCGAAGTTAGTAAAATAGACGAAATTCCATACTACGTATGCATCTAACAATGGGAACGTTCAAGGGTAGACTACCTCCCACAGGACATGAGGTGCACTGATGGGTCTGCGTAAAAGAGACAAGAAAGCCAATGATTTGCCTCCGATGCCAGGTCTCCCACCAATGCCTGCACCACCTGCTCCTGGAATGCCAATGCCTCCAGCACCCGGTTTACCGTTGCCACCTAATCCGGCAGCCCCTATGCCTCCAGCACCAACACAAATTCCCACTCCACCTGCTCCAACAGCGCCCGCTACACCGCCAGCACCTGTTGCACCATTGCCAGCAGTTCCACAGCCGGCAGCGCCTGAACCTCAGGCCCAAGCAATCGAGGCACTTCCACCTAGTCCCGCTCCCGAGCCGGTGGTTGAGGAGCCAGCGAAAGAGTCCTACGCAGGGCTGTACGCTAAGAAGAGTGGGAAACCACTACAGCAAGTCTACGGTCACATAGACCGAATTGGCGAGGGTGAAGTCGGTAGCCTCCTCGAGAGATATTCAGACAGATTCGGACACGAATTGGACCGTGACATCATCGTTATGCGCAAAGAGCAGCGCGATGATAAAATTGCTGAGATTAGAGACTCTCCTACCGTTCAATTACTCAATGAAGAATTGGAAGAAGAAAGTCACCTTGATGGGGACACTCTGGTTGAATTAAATTCACAACTTCAAACTGTTGAAGACGAACTAAGAAGACTCAAGCCAGAATATCAGGCTGCAAAAGAAGGTGGCGACAGAGAACTGCTGCGAGAATTACGACCTTCTCTCGAGCAGCTCATGTCTGAAAGAAAGTTGATCAAAGCCGTTCTTGCAGGTGAAGCCGATTTGGATGAACTATTCGGTTCTGAAGACGATGGCGATGTCTCTGATGAGTACGAAGAAGATGATGAAGAATACGAAGAAGAGGACGCCGATGAAGATGTTTTCACAGAGTTCGTGTCAATCATAGACGGGTTCCTTGGGGAATTGCCAGAGGCCGATGTCATAGCATTCACCAAATCAGCTGAATTTGAAATTTACAAGACCGTTGCATCCAATCCGGATGGAGCAGACGATGAAGACAGAGCAGAATTCTTTGGGGTTGTAGATAAATTGCTTGGAGATATGCCGGATGATGCAATTTTGAAGTTCACTCAAAGTGATGATTTCGAAATATATCGCGCAGTAGGCGCAATGTACAGTTGAGGTGGATATTATGGGATTACTTGACAAGGTCGACAATTTAGACGAAGCGCAACCAGCAAAGGCTAAGCCAAAGGCAGCTAAAGCAGTTTCCAAGGCCAAGCCAAAAGCAGCAAAAGCGGTGGCAAAGGCAACGCCAAAAGCCACAACCGCCAAACCTGCAAAGGCGGCAAAAGCTGCAAAATCCCGAGAACGTCCTGATAAAATCCGTCCAACGGGCCTGCCTGAAGGATACGAATTGGCCGGAAAAATGCCACGATACATCGGTTGGCTAATCAACTTCGGATGGAACTTCGGTGTTGCTATTGGTCTGTTGAGTATCATCTCGACTGGAGCGGATTCCGACTTAACGCTAGGATGGATCGCATCCCTTCTAATGATTACACTAAACTGGCTTGTTTTGCCTATTTGGACTGGTCGTAATATTGGAGAGTTCGTTTCAAGAACCAAATACATCAACTCTTCAGGTAACAAACCGATCTTCATTCATGCAATCCTAAACAACAGCATTGGTTTCCTTTCACTTATTGGTCTGATTCTGATAATGGCAAACTTCCAAAACATCAGTACAACAGGTCTTCCGTGGTTCATTACAGGAGTTGTGTTTATACTATTCTGGATTGTAAATTTCTTCTTCAAGAAAAATTCAGACTTCTCTCAAGGTACAATCGACCTATTGTTCAGTGCGTACCTGGTTAAACACGTAGCCACGGGTGATGAAACAGGATGGTTGGCACGCTTTGAGTCCCTTGGCGACTTTGGAGACAAATGGCAAGAGAGTTCTCAGAAGAGACAAGAAAAGGCTGCAGCAAAGGCAAAGGCGAGAGCGAGCGAAAAATCAGATTCAGATGATGAACCTAAGGCTAAGGCGAAAGCAGTTGCTAAAGCAAAAGCCAAGGAATCAGAATCAAGCAAAGAAGAATCTGAGGACTAAGCATGAACCGCCGTGTGGCGACGTGGGATGGTCGAAAGACTCTTTCTATAATCGTATCTACATTGATAATTTCTTTCCTACTGCCGTATGGATTCTTTGTGATACTTTTAACAACTGTTTTGCTCATTCAACAATTGTTATTACGTCTCATTTTTACTGGGCCAGAGAAAAGGAGCCCACCATTCGACGACCCAAGATGGGAAGTGCTTCAAGTTGACAATAACGGGGTAGATGTTTACGGTTTCATAAATTATCAAGATAAGAAATCAGACATGGCTGTATTCATCCATGGTTGGCAATCTTCAAGTGAAAAATATACAGAAAGAATGTCACTGTTTCGAGATAGAGGATTGCATACGCTAGCAATCGATTCACGTGGTCATGGAATGGCACCTGACACTCCAGAGTGGACAGCTGGAAAAGTGATTTTAGACGTAAAATGTATATTGGAAAGTGTTGACGTTTCAAGAGTCAATAAGATCCACTTTTATGGACACAGTCTCGGCGGTTTCATCGCATTAGGAATGCACCATTCAAGACATTCAGGATGGTGGAAGGATAACTATGGCACTCTTATTCTCGAATCGCCAATGGCTGCATACTCTCCAATTTTAGAGCAAATGTCAGGAAGAATATCTTTCATGTTGCCATTGTTGAAACGCTGGGCACTAAGAGGTTTCAATAAGATCCACCCAGAAGCAGGCGGCTTAGAGTGGAAGGATATTGATGTCCCTCATTGGGGCTTACCTAAAGTCCCAATTTTACTATTACAAGCTGAGACAGACACTAGACTAGGCAGATATCATTACGATTTACTGATGAGTCAAGACCTAGATATCACTGGACATCTAATCAAGTCTCTTCCACATTCCAAAAACAGGGTTAATGATGATAGAGATAAACTAATTGTCGAATGGATAGAAAACAAAATTCTCTGATCATTCTTCTTCGGCGGCACCTGCTTGTTCACGAGCCAATTCTCGCATGTCTTCATGCTCGTCTAACTCGTCTACAATTTCTTCACCAAGTAAGGTTTCTATCGCATCTTCCATGGTTACTATACCAGCGGTCCCACCAAAGTCATCTGTTACAGCTAGGATTTGAACTTTTGATTTCAAGAATGTCTCTAGCGCCAGGTCAACACTATCATCCATACCGATTGTTAGTATAGGTTTCTTGAATTCAACCAATTGCTTATCCCACTCGTCCATTGAAGCAGCCATTAGGATGTCCGACCTCAAGACAAATCCAGATAATTGGTCGATTGATTCTTCATATACAGGCATCCTGCCAAACCTCAGAATCTTGGTTTCATCCAATACTTGCCTTATTGTCCAACCATGGTCAAACGCCAACGTAACTGTCCTTGGCGTCATGATGTCCTTGACAGGAGTTTCTCTAAGCGCAAGCAAGTTATGGATGACCGCTTCTTCATCTTCCTCTAACTCTCCCTCTTCTTCGCTTATGTCTGCCAAGACGTGTAATTCGTCTCGTGTTACAGAAACCGATTCCTCTTTCGGTAGAAGTCTCTTGAACAGCAGTAAAGGTGTGAAAAATGGTGCAAGTGCTTTTGTCATTCCTGACAAAATGTATCCTGATGGGAGTGCAAGTTTTTTCCAATATGCCGCACCGATTGTTTTTGGGATAATCTCAGAGAGGAATAACACCGCCAAAGTTAGTATTACAGATGCAATTGTTAGACTATCGTCTCCCCAAATTCTTGCTACCTCTGCACCAACTCCTGCAGCACCCATTGTGTGTGCAATGGTATTGAGAGTCAGTATCGCAGTAAGTGGTTTTACTGAGTCATCCTCCTTTAGGCGTGACCATCTTTTTCCATTCTTATCACCAGTTTTACTCATGATGCTAACATGAGATGTTGACATGGAAAGCAACACTGCTTCCAACATGGAACACATGAAAGAAACACCCAGTGCAAGGGATGAATATACGACAAGCATTGTGTAGTCTGCCATAGGGTTCAACGAACTCCTCAGCCAATCGGCCCATATTACCCTAGAGAGTATAGTTCTTGAGTCTTCGCCATTGTTCCTAACACAGAACTCATGTAGTTTATCTCATCCGACGGGTTGGGTGAAGCGCATGCCAGGCGAACACGTGTTGATTTGTGTAGCCTGGCCCTATGCTAACGGTCCACTACATTTGGGCCACGTTGCAGGCTGTTATTTGCCACCTGATATTCAAGCGCGTTTTGAGAGAGCGAAAGGCAATCGTGTATTGATGGTTTCAGGTTCAGATGAGCACGGCACTCCAATAACCGTAACAGCAGAAACACAAGGGATTTCGCCTCAAGCAGTTGTCGATAAGTACCATGAAATCAACACAAAGGCTTTGATGGACTTAGGATGTAGTTGGGAGCCAAATATCGACCCTCGAGGCCCTGAATACGGAGGCTCACTGTTTAACAGAACTAGCGATCCTGAGCACTACGAAATTGTTTCAGAGAATTTCATGAAATTAATGGATGCTGGCCTTTTCGAGCGAAAAGTAATGCAACAATACTACGAGATAAGAGAAGATGGAGGAAGATTCCTTCCTGATAGATATGTAGAAGGAGAATGCCCAAATTGTGGAGCTGAGGGTGCTAGAGGTGACCAATGCGACGAATGTGGAGTTACCTACGAAGCACACGAACTCAAGAATCCTAAATCAAAGATGAACCCCGAGGCATCTATTGAAATTCGTGATACAGAACATTTCTTTTATCGTCTAGATTTGTTCCAAGAAGTCCTAGAAAAACATGCCAATCAACGACAAGGAGTCTGGAAACCAAATGTCAAAGCCATGACAAAGCAATGGTTGGACATGGGCCTAAGGCCCCGTGCAGTTACACGTGACCTTGATTGGGGTATTCCTTTACCGCTTGACGGAGATGAATGGGAAGGTAAGTGCATTTACGTATGGTTTGAAGCAGTACAAGGCTACTACTCATGCGCAAAGTTGTGGGCAAAGAGATTTTCAGATTCTGATGACTATGAAAAGTGGTGGAAGATTTCTGAAAGTGGTAAGCCTCCAAGGCATCTGTACTTCCTTGGTAAGGATAATATTCCCTTCCATACAGTGATTTGGCCTGCGATTATAATTGGACTAAATCATGCAAACAAAGGATTGGACGATAGCACTCCGCCGTCACTACCCGGTCCGGGAGATCTGAGTCTCGAAGATAACGTTCCCGCCATGGAGTATCTAATGCTGGCTGGTGGCCAGTTCTCAAAGTCGCGCAAACACGCAGTATGGCTACCATCATTCTTGGAAAGATTTGACCCTGATACGCTAAGATATTATCTTTCAATCAACATGCCAGAAGCGCATGATACCGATTTTAATTGGCCAGATTTTGTCGAAAAAATCAACTCTGAATTGATTGCTGCATATGGTAACTTTGTACATAGAGTTTTGACCCTTGGTGCAAGATTGCCTGATGATAGAGCGCTCTCGACATTCGATGATTTGTCGTATTGTAAAGATGAAATGGAAAAATTAGAAACATTACATCAACAAGCAACCTCAAGCCTTGAAAGACACAGATACAAAGAGGCGCTACGCACCATAATGTCTGCAGCACAACTCGGCAATCAAATGCTACAATCAGCAACTCCTTGGAAATTTTTGAAGGATTTAGATTCTGATGGTGCAAGAGAGTCAATGGCTAAACTAGCTTTTGGGTGGAGATTGTCGAGATATCTAGCAATTATGACTCAACCCTTCCTACCGTTTAGTGCACAACGACTTTGGGAATCACTTGGAGAATCTGGAGATGTTGCACTAGCATCTTGGGATTCTGCAACAGATTGGGCTGTTTCATACAAGTGGAGCGAATTAGAACCAACTCCTCTATTCCAACGCTTAGATTTAGAGGAAATCCTTTCTCAAGAGAAATCATTAGCCGGAGAATCATCTGATTCCAATGATCCAGGCCATTCTGTTAAGGGTGGAAAAAAGAAGAAAAAGGAAGTAAGGAAAATGCCAGAAGGAACAACACATCTAGACTTTGAGACCTTTATGGAAGTCGAGTTAAGAGTAGGGAA
>CEUV01139141.1_pt1 | contig 23981 bp, 19 predicted proteins | sample 356401 | NCBI WGS metagenome assembly CEUV01 (sample SAMEA2622710, study PRJEB7988) | marine metagenome | isolation source: saline water (ENVO:00002010), including
TTATATTACTCAACAGATGTTTTGCCCGATTATTGATCAGATAGCTTGAACTATTCGGTAAAATGATTGTTTCTCTCTTAGTCATAGACTAAACCAATAAATTTGTAAGAATTATTGATGTTTGGCCGCATTGTTTTACGTTGTATTTTTTAGTTTTGAAATATGTTACTTGATAAACGAATACCCTTAAGTTATATAGTTAAAAAGGTTAAAATGGAAATTTTGGTGGTATTGCTATTTACTACTGCTATTATTTTCGCCAAACAGTATTTACATATACCATTTGAATTACCACCTACGATACCTGCAGGTTTAGGTACTGCTATATCGCTTGTTCTTGCTTTTAAACTTAATCAATCCTATGACCGATGGTGGGAGGCTAGGAAGATTTGGGGAGCTATCGTAAATGACTCTCGTTCTTTAAGTATTCAATTTATCAATTTTACACTGGATCAATCTCGACACGAAATTAGAGATTGTATTTATCGTCAGATTGGTTGGTGTTATGCGCTTTCTAATGCATTAAGAAAAACAGGTGACTATTCCAGATCAGCATCTTTTTTATCCAAAGAAGAATATGCTGCTGTTAAAAGTTCTTCTAACGCACCTCTTTTGATAGCGAGCTTTATTTCATCGGATATTCGAACATTATTTAAAGATGGGCAGTTAAATCAATTTCAACAGGTTCAAATGGATGATACCATGGTGCGCTTAGTAGCCTCAATGGGTAAGGCGGAACGTATTAAGAATACTGTTTTTCCAAAAACATACCGAATGTTTTTAACGTTTTTTGTGTACATATTCCTTTTAACATTGGCCATTTCATTATCAGATCTTCATCCTGCTTTTGAAATTCCTTTATTAGTTACAATTGCCTTGCCTTTTTTCTTATTAACGAAAACGTCTGTTGCGATTCAAGACCCTTTTGAGGACTTACCAACTGATACATCAATGCTTGCTATTTCCGAGACAATTGAAACAAACTTAAAGGAGTTAATACAAGATCAATCTCCTGTTGTGAAGGAATCTGATCGAGAGTTTTACTATATGTAAACGGGTATTTTGAGCAAAACACATTATTACTTTAAACTTAATAAACCACCTAAAGTACTTAGTCAGTTTGTTCGTGTGCAAAAACGTAAGAAGCGTCTTTTAGGGGAATTATATGATTTTCCTGAGCACACGATGTCTGTTGGGCGTTTAGACGAGAATTCAGAGGGCTTATTATTGCTCACAACCAATGGAAGAGAAAGTGATCGGATTTGTAGATCGGGTGTGGAAAAAGAATATTATGTTCAGGTTGATGGATGTATTACCCATGAAGCGATTCTCCAATTACAACAAGGAGTAGAGATTGGTGTAAATGGTGAAAAATATCTCACTAAACCCTCTAAAGTATTCGTGCTTGACAAGACTCCGTACAATGAGCCTGGGTATAGGATTAGAGATGATAGACATGGTCCAACATCTTGGGTGTCCATTACGATAAAGGAAGGGAAATTTCGTCAGGTACGAAAAATGACTGCAGCGGTTGGTTTTCCAACATTGCGTTTAGTTCGTTGGCGAATTGGAAACATTACTTTAGAAGGCATGAAATCAGGTGAAGTCGTAGCGTTAAATTTTTTTGACGCCTAAACTGTATCTTTTTAAAATCTACTGCATTATACTAGTGGTTGAGTAAACCAACTGCCTTATATACATAAAGATAAAGCGCCCTTCGTCCGGGGCGCTTTTTTATTTTTATCTCTGATTTTTTAGTGAGTGTGCTTTAAAAAGACATTTGAATACTTCAAATACGGATATAATGGATGCCTTAAACATTGTATATTTGCATCAAATTTTGAAGTTATGAGCAGTTTAGCAAAAACCTATGATCCGTCGAAAGTAGAGGAGAAATGGTATGACTACTGGATGAAGAATGATTTGTTTAGTAGCAAGCCTGATGAAAGAGAGGCTTATACTATTGTTATACCTCCGCCGAACGTGACAGGTCAATTGCATTTAGGCCATACATTAAATAATACACTCCAAGATGCGTTGATTCGCAAGGCAAGATTGGAAGGTAAAAATGCATGTTGGGTTCCCGGAACCGATCATGCATCCATTGCTACTGAAAATAAAGTTTTGGACTTGTTAGCCGAGCAAGGAATTAAAAAAGAAGACCTTACACGAGATGAGTTTTTAAAGCACGCTTGGGATTGGACGGATAAATACGGAGGAATCATTTTAAAGCAGTTGAGAAAACTAGGCGCTTCATGTGACTGGGATAGAACCGCTTTTACGATGGATAAGAATTTACACGATTCCGTTATCAAAGTTTTTGTTGATTTATTCAATAAGGGATACATCTATCGTGGAGCTAGAATGGTGAATTGGGATCCAATGCGTAAAACGGCACTTTCTGATGAAGAAGTTTATCATACTGAAGAAAATTCAAGATTATTTCACATTAAATATCAAATTGCAGGAAGTGATGAGTTTTTAACCATCGCTACAACACGGCCTGAAACTTTATTGGGAGATACGGCAATTTGTGTAAACCCTAATGATGAAAGATATACTCACCTAAAAGGTGCTAAAGCAATTGTACCTCTTGTGAACCGAGAAATTCCTGTGATTTTTGACGAGTATGTTGATATGGAATTTGGTACAGGTGCTTTAAAGGTAACACCAGCACACGATATTAATGACTACAACTTAGGTGCAAAACATGATTTGGAGTCTATTGAAATTTTAAATGATGACGGCACTTTAAATGAATCGGCTCAATTATATGTTGGCGTTGATCGTTTTGAAGCGAGAAAGAAAATCGCGAAAGAATTAGAAGAAAAAGGACAGCTGGATAAGATTGAGGATATTCGAAATAAAGTAGCGCGTTCGGAAAGATCTAAAGTTGTTATTGAGCCTAAGCTATCTACGCAATGGTTCTGTAAAATGGAAGAGATTGCCAAGCCTGCTTTAGATCAGGTTTTAGATAATACCATTGAGTTTTTCCCAAAGAATGCTGTAAATACCTACAAGCATTGGTTAGAGAATATTAACGATTGGTGTATTTCCCGTCAGTTGTGGTGGGGACAACAAATTCCGGCTTATTTCTACGGAAAAGGTCAGAATGATTTTGTTGTTGCTGAAACAGCTGAAGAGGCATTAAAGTTAGCTCAAGATAAAACAGGGAAATCTGATTTAAAAGCTGAGGACCTAAGTCAAGAGACTGATGTGGTGGATACTTGGTTCTCATCGTGGTTATGGCCAATGTCTGTTTTTAACGGAGTTTTAGAGCCAGACAATGAAGAGTTTAATTACTACTACCCCACAAATGTGTGTGTCACTGGTCAAGATATAATCTTCTTCTGGATTGCCAGAATGATTATGGCTGGATTAGAATATAAAAATCAGTTCCCATTTAAAGATGTTTACTTCACTGGTTTAGTGCGTGATGAGAAGCGTAGAAAAATGAGTAAGAGTTTAGGAAACTCGCCAGACTTATTTGAAACCTTTGAAAAGTATTCAGCAGACGGTGTTCGGTTAGGGGTGTTGTTATGTGCTCCTGCTGGGAATGACTTGTTATACAGTCATGATTTAAGTAAGCAGGGTAGAAATTTTGCGAATAAGGTTTGGAATGCTTTACGATTAGTTGATGGTTGGAAAATAGATGAATCTTTGGAGCAACCTGAATTAAAGCCTGCAATAGAATGGTTTGATGCTAAACTAAGAGCTGCTGTGGTTAAGGTGAATGATTCATACTCGAAGTATAGATTATCAGAGGCTGCAATGGAAATCTATAAATTGATTTGGGATGATTTTTGTTCTTGGTATTTAGAAATGATTAAGCCAGGGTTTGAGCAGCCAATTTCGAGAGAAATTTATGATGCCACCATGAACTTTTTTGATGAATTAATGGTTTTATTGCACCCAATGATGCCCTTCATTACAGAAGAGGTTTGGCAGAATGTAAAAGAAAGAAAAGAGGGTGCGTCTATTATGACTGCCTCTTGGCCTTCTGCTGAAGGTGAGAATGAAGAACTTATTTCTTTTGGTGAGAAAATGCAAGAGTTAGTTTCGGGAATCAGAAACTTACGAAGTCAGCAAGGAATGAGTCCTAAAGATGCTATTGACGTTTTTATTTCATCTTCTGATAAAGGATATGAAACCTATAAGGGGTTAATTGCTAAGTTGGCTAATGTATCCAAGTTAGAATACACTTCGGAAAGTATTTCTGGAGCGAAGTCGTTCATTATTGGAACGGATGAAATTTTCATTCCAGTTGAAATCGATACTGAAAAAGAGAAAGCTGAAATGCAAAAAGAGCTTGATCGTCAGAAAGGTTTCTTAAAAGGAGTAGAGAAGAAGTTAAGTAACGAAAGATTTGTGAACAATGCTCCTGAGGCAGTTGTTGCTTCGGAAAAGAAAAAACAAGCTGATGCGATTGCTAGAATTGAGATTTTGCAGAAGTCTTTAGCGGAGTTGAGTTAAGTTGTTAAATCGTTAGAGGTGTGCCTATTTATAATTTTCCATACCGCTTAAAGTTTAAAACTCCCTTTAAAATCGCATCGGTAGAGCGAACAGGGACAGATAACTTATATCTTAAGTTTACAAAAGACGGTTTTGTAGGTTGGGGAGAGGCCGTTTTTCCACCCTACATTGAGGAAAATCAGCAAACAGCAATTACACGTTTGGCTGATTTGAATTGGGGGTTTTTGGATGAAGCTGAATTGTTTCGATTAATTCAACAGAACCAAATTATTTTAAAACAGGAACCATCCTTAGCTTGTGCTATGGAATGTTGTTTATTGAACTGGTTGGCGGCATTTAAAAAAATAGGGCTTCACGCGCTCTTGGGATTAAATGAAGTAAAAAAAGAAACCTCATATACGATTGGTATAAGTTCGGATCAAGCGATGGAGGAAAAGGTGGTTAATACGCCTGAAGCGACTTATTTTAAGTTAAAGGTTAATGAAAACGAAATAGAAAGAATTGTTAATACCTATGTTTCTCTTACCTCTAAACCTTTTGTTGTAGATGCTAACCAGGGTTTTTCTAATCGTGAAAAGGCGTTGTATTGGGCTTCTGAATTAGATAAAATGGGTGTTGCTTATTTTGAACAACCGTTTGATAAAGAGGATTTTGAATCGCATGAGTGGCTCAAAAATCATGTAAACATTCCCATTATTGCGGATGAGTCTTTTCAACGCATTACTGATCTTGAAAAAGCATTTAAATCCTTCGATGGGATTAATGTTAAAATAATAAAAACGGGTGGTGTGTTGGAGGCTAAAAGGTGTTTGCTACAAGCAAAAAAATTAAAGATGATAACGGTTTTAGGCTGTATGTCTGGTTCGTCTACTTCTATTCAGTCTGCATCTGCATTACGTGATTTGGCGGATTTTGTGGATTTGGATGGTGTGTATTTAATTGAAAATGACCCTGATTTGAATAAAATGGGAATGTAAAATACCATTCTTGGCTATTTATTTATGTATACGTATTATTTTGAGCCAATTGTCAAATTTTTGACGATTAATTTACTGAAGGAGTGTATTTTTAGGGTATGAACAGAGTCGCATTATTTCTTACCGTAATTTCTTTAATTGGACTGGCTTTTGACGTTTACTTTTATCATGGGGTAAAAAGTGTTTTTAATACTGGAAAGTATTCAAGTTATTTTAAATACGGTTATTGGACGGTAAGTTATTGTTATTACCTCTATTCTGTTATTACAATTACCTTATTGTTATTTGGTTATGAGGCGGGAAGGTTTGGTAAAATACTTGGCCAGGTATTTTTTTTCCTTTTATTTCTTCCTAAGGTGCTTTCCTCTGTGTTTTTAATTTTTGATGATATTATTCGTTTAGTTCGGTTTTTAATTGGAAGTTTCTTTTCTAAGGATGTGTCTGGACGTACGGCAGAATCAGGAATAAGTAGGTTACGTTTTTTACAATTGTCTGCATTAGGTTCATTTGGATTGTTATTAAGTTCTCTAACTTATGGTGTGATAAAAGGTGGATATAATTACACCGTTCAGAAGTTGAAAATTAAAATCCCGAATCTCCCAAAGGAGTTTGAAGGAATGAAAATTGCGCAGGTTTCAGATTTACATGTGGGAAGTTTTATGAGCTTGGAACCCATGAAAGAGGCGGTTAATTTGATTAATGAACAAGATGTTGATATGCTTTTTTTTACGGGTGATTTGGTAAATGATAAGGCAGAGGAGGCTTTAGATTTTATTGATGTATTCAAAAATATTAAACACAAGGTTTATTCTGTTTTAGGTAATCATGATTATCCTGAGTATATATACGCTAGGGATGATCACGCTTCCAGAAAGCATAACTTTGATTTAATGGTGGATATTCATAAAAAAATGAATTTTGATTTGCTTTTAAATGAGCATCGTATAGTTGAGCGAAACGGGAAGAAGATGGCCATTATTGGTATTGAAAATTGGGGAAGTAGTTTCTCTAAATATGGTGATATGAAAAAAGCTTATGAAGGTACGCAAGAGGCTGATATGAAATTGTTGCTTTCTCATGATCCAAGCCACTGGGATTTGCAGGTGCGACCTGACTACTCGGATGTAGCTGTTACATTCTCTGGCCATACACATGGTATGCAATTTGGTGTTGAAGCTTTTGGGGTTAAGTTTAGTCCTGCTCAGTGGGTGTATAAACAATGGGCTGGGTTATACAAAGAAGGTCCTCAGCAACTTTATGTGAATAGGGGATTAGGTTTTATTGGTTATCCCGGAAGGGTGGGTATAAGCCCTGAAATTACGGTTTTTGAACTTACTTCCTAATAGTAGAGGTTTCGTTAATGTGCTTGATCTCCGAGGTTAAAGGCATATTGAATAATATTTGCCCCCATTTGAAGCGCTTTTGTTCGTGTTTCTTTGTCGTCATTATGTACTTCTTGATCTTCCCATCCATCCCCTAAATCAGATTCGTAGGTGTATAGTACAACAAGTTTACTTTCATGAAATAAGCCAAATGCTTGCGGTGGTTTATTGTCATGTTCATGAATTTTAGGTAGTCCATTTTGAAAATCAAAGGTTTGATGAAATATGGGATGTGCGTAAGGAAGTTCAATAAGTTTTTGGTTAGGAAATACTTTTTTTAGTTCTCTTCGAATAAATTTATCCATACCGTAATTGTCATCAATATGAAGGAAACCTCCATTTGTAAGGTATTTTTTTAAATTATTGACATCATTTCCTGATAAAATGATATTGCCATGACCTGTAAGATGTAAAAAAGGATAGTTGAAAATTTCTTCACTCCCTACATGAACTTGCCCTGGTGTAGGATGAATGTCTGTTTTGAGTTGTTTGTTGCAAAATTTTATGAGATTGGGTACGGATGTGGGGTTGGCATACCAGTCACCGCCACCATTGTATTTTAAAACAGCTATTGAGTATGAAGAGGGTGCTGTAAAGGAATAGACTAAAATTCCTATACAGATTGAAAAAAATAACGCAATGAGGTGCTTAGTGTTCATAGTTCATGTTGATGATTGTGCAGGCAACAATTCCGGCAGTTTCTGTTCTTAAACGTGATTCGCCTAAACTAATTGGCTGAAAGCCATTTTTTAAGGCGAGTTGAATTTCTTCTTCTGAAAAATCTCCTTCTGGACCAATTAGGATTAGTGTTTCTTCTCGAAAACTAAGACTTTTTAGGTGCGTTTTTTGTCCTTCGGAACAATGTGCTACAAACTTATTTTTTATGTTGGATTTAACAATTTCATTTACCTCAGTTAAAGGGTTCAGTTTTGGGAAGTGAAAGTTCTTACTTTGCTTACAGGCAGAGGTGATAATCCTGTTGAGCCGTTCTTGTTTAATACTTTTTCGTTCAGAATGAAAGCTTAATAGCGGGGTGATTTGAGAAACGCCTATTTCAGTTACTTTCTCTAAAAAAAATTCGAATCGATCAATATTTTTAGTGGGAGCTATTGCTATGTGTAGGGGTGGTGTGATTTGAGTGAAATGCTTAGTGGATTGAACAGTGTAAAAACATTTTTTTGGACTGGCTTCAGTAATTAATGCAGAATGAAGATCCCCATTTCCGTTAGTAATTAGTATTGTGTCGCCTTTTGATTTTCGAAGGACTCGAATACAGTGTTTGCTTTCTGATTCATTTAAATGTCCTGCGATAATTTCAGAATTGCTTGCGGTAAAGACTTGCATGGAATAAAATTAATCTTTTGCTTGAAATAGAGGGCTATTCTTGGTGATAGTTTTCGTAAGCTTTAGCCATAATGGTGTATACTAATGGATATTTGTCAGCTAGGTAATCAAAAGATTGGGTCATTTTTTTCTTTCCAAACTCCCCTCCGGAAAACATCCAAAAGAAAACATTGTAAATTTGCTTTTCATTAAAACCTTCTAATTCTTTAAATAAAATTTCTTTGTTTGAATTGATAATTGGTATGGATTCGAAATAAAATTTCTTGGTGTTTTTACCTGCAACTCTCATGTCGGTGTGTTGAGCGAAAAGTATAAATAATGAAATGTAAGTATTCCTTCCTACAAATTTGGGTCGAAAAATAGTTTGGATATATCGCTTCGCTTCTTTTTTTAAGTTGACTTCCTCTACGAGCGAAGAGAAGAAAATTTCAAGTTCAATTCCACTTTTTGGAAATCGGTTTAGAAACGCACGTTTATAACTTAAATTGGTTTTATTATGAACCATATGTTTATAGGATTCACGCAAACGCGCACATTCCTCTTGAAGCACTTGCTTGTCAATATCTAATAAGAAGTTCTCGGTGTATCGCTCTAATTTTTGGATTTCAAATTCCTTTAAAACTACGGGGTGGAAATACTTGTTTTTGACGCCAGCGATGAGTTTGAATGTTCCCATTTTTGGTAATGGAAGAGAATAGTTTCCAAATTTATCGGTCACAGTTTGTGCAATAACCCTTTTCTTTTCATGTAATTGTATTTTAACATTGGGAATAGGGAAGCCTTGTTTACTCGTAATTTTACCATTGAGTTCAAAGGGCTCACTGGAGCTATAAAAAGCGAATCCAATTATACTTATTAGAACAAAATGTGTGAATTTCTTCATACCCCCCTTACGGCGATGAAGATTTTTGGTTTTGTCTATATGTGATATGGATAAAAAAGGGTTGAGTTTTCTGTTTAGCTTTTCAGAAACTTAGTAACTTAAAAATTCTATGGAATATGCAATCGTTGATATTGAAACAACTGGTGGATTTGGCGCTAAAAATAAGATTACTGAGATTGCAATTATTATTCATAATGGGGTGAAAGAGCTTGAGCGTTATTCTACTTTAGTTGATCCACAAGCATTTATTCCAAAAAATATTACGGCGTTAACGGGCATTACAAACGAAATGGTAGAAGGTGCACCTCCTTTTTATGAGGTAGCTAAAACGGTTTGGGAAATGACAGAGGGGAGAATTTTTGTAGCGCACAATGTGGGTTTTGATTACAATATTATTCGGAATGAGTTTAGCGAATTGGGTGCAAAATTTCAACGTAAAAAACTTTGTACTGTGCGATTGGCAAAAAAAATCTTCCCTGGTAAACCCTCTTATAGCCTTGGTAATTTGTGTGAAGGGTTGGGTATTCCATTAAAAAATAGGCACAGAGCGCTTGGAGATACAGAGGCAACAGCATTGCTTTTTAAAATGATGATTAGCATGAAAAGTGATGATGCTTTTCAAAAAGAATTAACTACGTTAAATAAGGAAGCAAAGCTACCTGCTAAGCTTGATGCGGACGTTTATCATAGGCTACCTGAAGGGTGTGGCGTGTATTATTTTTACAACGAGAGTAAGGAAGTTATTTATGTTGGTAAAGCGAAGAATATAAAGAAGCGGGTTACGCAACATTTTACGGCTGTAGATTCTTCCACTCGAAAGAATAATATGATGCGTGACATTGCTGATGTTTCATATGAGCTTACGGGCTCTGAACTCGTTGCGCTTTTAAAAGAATCTGAGGAAATAAAAACAATTTCACCATTATTTAATCGAGCACAAAAACGCATTAGAATGAATGCGGGTATTATTCGTTATTTTGATCAAAATGGTTATTTAAGATTGGGGATTGATCGAAAATCAACGTTGAATGCGCCGTCTTTTTTAAAGTTCTCTTCTCAACAGGATGCGCGTAGCTTTTTACATCGTTTAGTGGACAAAGGGAATCTGTGTCAAAAGATGGTTGGGTTACAAACAGGTGAAGGGGGGTGTTTTGAAGTCCAATTGGGAATGTGTAATGGGGCTTGTATAAAAGAAGAATCTCCTGATGTATATAATGCAAGAGTGAGTAAGGCTTTGAAGAATGTTTCGCTTGCTGGCGATAGTTATTTAATTAAAGATGTTGGTCGTGATCGCGATGAGTTTTCAGCGATATGGATTCAGAATGGTGCTTATAAAGGATTTGGTTTTTTTAGTCATGATGTTCATGATCCTCAACTAATAAAAGAGGGTATTACTCAGGCAATGGATAATAGAGACGTTATTATGATTATTAAATCGTATTTATCACGGCATTCATTACCTATTATTCCTATTGAAAACACGAGGGAGAAAGGGGAGTTATTTTAGTGTTATGTGGCTTATAATGTCCTCTATTTGCTGCGGAGTAAACCATGTTATTTCTTTATTTCGCTTAAAAAAAGTCAGTTGTCTTTTGGCAAATCTTCGTGTGTTTTGTTTTACTAGTTCAATGGCCTTTTGAGTGTTTTGGGGATTTTGGTAAAACTCTTGGTAACCCACAGTTTTTAAACAGGTTAAATCTTTGTTTGATTCAAGGGCACGAACTTCGTCCAGTAAGCCATTTTTAATCATTACATCAACTCTCTGGTTGATGTTTTTATATACTTCGGCTCGATCAAGGTTCAATCCAATCCATGTGATATTAAATGGCCGTATCTTTTTCTGAAGATTTCTAAAGGTGGAATAGGGCTGACCAGAGACTCTGTAGGTTTCAAGTGCGCGTATGACTCTATGTGGATTTTGTTGGTCTACCTGCTCAAAATAGATCGGATCAACTTTTTTAAGTTCAGTTTGTAAAACTTGAAGCCCTTCTGTTTTCCATATTTGAATCAATTGATCTCGAACGTCTGGGTTACAGGGAATGTCATCTAATCCATAACAAACTGCATTCACAAATAACCCGCTTCCACCTACGAGAATAGCTTTGTTTTGAGTTTGAAAGATGTTTTCAAGTTTTTGTATGGCTTCTTTTTCAAAATCACCTGCGGTATAGTTTTGTTGGATGGATAAGTGATTTATAAAATGATGAGGGACACCTTCCATCTCTTGGGATGTAGGTTTGGCAGTGCCTATGGCCATTTCTTGGTAAAACTGTCTGGAGTCTGCGCTAAGTATTTCGCAATTAAAATGCTTGGCGATTTTGATACTAAGTGCAGTTTTCCCTATAGCCGTAGGGCCTACAATAACAATAAGTTGTTTCTCCGGATTGGTGGACAAGATTTAAATATCTAGGTCATCAATATTTTCAAAGGTTGGTTCATCGTCCTCATCTTCATTGAGAAGAGCATCAGATGGTTCTTCTAAATCATCAAATGTGATATCGGACAACTGGTTGACCTCTGGGGAATAACTTCCAACTTCTGCTAAGAGAACAGGTACGTCTTCTTTGATTTCTGTATTTTCTCCTATTCGTTCAATTTTAAATTTTTTGGGAAATAAGAAATCATAGGTGAATTTGTAATATTTAACATCTTGTTCAACAGATTGTGCAATTGTGAATTCCTGCATAAGGATATTTACTGATTCATGCTCCATCGTACCCATATCCATTAGGGTTATTTCTAAACCTTCTTCCCAGTTTTCTGTACACGTGTAAAAGCTTGCCATTTCACCTTCTTGAAGTCCGTAGGCATCCAAAATCGCAAAGTGAAAATCTTCTAAGGTTTTGTCTTCCTGAATTAAGATGTCTCTGTAGATTTCTTCTTCGTTGCCTTCAATATTGGGTGAAATTCTGTAAACAAATGCTTTCATGGGTTGTCTTTAAACTATTAATGTAACAAATATGCAGATTTTAGTTGATTTTCTTCACTAAAGTGAGTCCAATTTCTTGTCCTTTTTTTTCCATGAACGCAATAGCTGCTTTTCGTTCATTGGGTATGTGCCCCTCTAAGATGGCTTCTTTTATGGCTTCTTTAATTTCACCAATTTTAGGAGAGGGTTTTAAATCAAAGGCCTCAATAATTTCTTTTCCGTCAACAGGAGGTTGAAAATTTCTAATTTGATCTCGTTCTTCAACGTCTTTGAGTTTTTGTCGAACCAATTGGAAGTTGTTCAGGTATTTTGCAACCTTTTGTTTGTTTTTTGAAGTGATATCAGCTTCACAGAGGGTCATTAAGTCGTCTACGTCATTTCCTGCGTCAAAAAGGAGTCTTCTCACGGCTGAGTCCGTAACTACTTCTTGAGCAAGTACAATTGGCCGCAAATGAAGGTTTACCAGTTTTTGAACAAATTTCATTTTCTGGTCCAATGGTAGCTTTAATCGTTTAAATATTTTCGGCACCCACTTGGCTCCCAAAGGTTCATGGCCATGGAAGGTCCACCCTGCTTTTTTATCAAATCTTTGGGTGGCCGGTTTAGCGATGTCGTGCAATAATGCAGCCCATCTTAACCATAAATTATTGGTGTTTACACTGATATTATCGACTACCTGTAGGGTGTGGTAAAAATTATCTTTATGTTTTTGACCGTTCATTTCTTTTACTCCCTGAAGTTTTACCATTTCAGGAAAGAATTGATGAAGTAATTTCGTGTTGAACAGGAGCTTTAAGCCAACCGAGGGGACAGGGGCAAGCATAATTTTATTAAACTCATCCATAATCCGCTCTACTGATACAATTTTAAGTCGCTCTGCATTTTGCTGAATGGCTTCAAACGACTTTTCTTCAATTGTAAAACCTAATTGTGTGGCAAATCGAATGGCTCGCATCATTCTTAAAGGATCGTCGCTGTATGTGATAGAAGGATCTAATGGTGTGATTAGTCGTTTATCCTTCATATCTTTTAAGCCACCAAAAGGATCAATAAGTTTCCCGTAATTTGCCTTTTCTAAACTTAATGCCAAGGCATTAATAGTGAAGTCTCTTCGTTCTTGATCTTCTTCAAGAGAGCCGTCTTCAACAATAGGTTTTCGAGAATCGCGCGTGTATGATTCTTTACGGGCTCCTACAAATTCAATTTCCAATCCTTTGTAATTAAAGGCTGCTGTTCCAAAGGATTTGAAAACAGCAACTTTTGGATTTCCTACTTTTTTAGCTGCAGCTAACGCTAATTCGATGCCTTTTCCTTCTACGACAATATCAATGTCCTTTGATGGTCTTTTCAGGTAAAGATCTCTCACGTATCCACCAATTACAAATGCTCTCACATTAAGTTCGGCGGCTGTTTCAGAAATAATTTCAAAAATTTTATGTTTCAGCAAATCTTTACTCAATTAAGGTCGGATTATTTCTACTTCATCACCATTTAGTTTTACAATCCTTGATGGTGTACTTGTAGGAGTGTAGTCGGTTTGCAAATTTAAGGCATAATCTATAGCCTCCAAAATAGCAGGAGAAAGTTCTTCATAGGTTTGTGCTGCAGGGGATCCACTGATATTCGCTGAAGTGGATACGATGGGCGCTCCAAATTGCGTGATTAATGTCTTAATTTGAGGGTGCCCTGTTATTCTAAAAGCTAAACTATGATCATCTGCGAGAAGTGAAGGGGGTAAACCTTTAATGTTTGAGAAAATCACAGTTGTGGGGCGATCCGATAAAAGCCATTCTCTTTGCTTTTTATTGATCACGCCAACATAGTGTTCCAGCATTTCAATGGAGTCTACTAAAACGATAAATGATTTGTTAGATGGTCTATTTTTTATGGTGTAAATACGTTCAATTTGCGCCTCACTTAAAGCAGAACAGCTTAAACCCCATACTGTTTCTGTAGGCGTTGCTATTACTCCAGGTTTTTTTAGATGGTATAGTGCTTCTTGGATTTTTTTTTCCATGACCCAAATTTACAATAGTTATATAGAATTTAAAGTTTGTTTTTTTTAGGTGTTAAAACAATTCCTATTTTTATTTTATTTCAATTATGTTGAAGCGTTTATTTTTAATTAGCATCTTATCTGTTTTTCTTTTTGGATGCAAAAAAGATGAGAGGTTAGAGGAGTATCTTTTTAAGTCATGGACATTGCATTGGAAGCAGTGTGGTTTGTATTACAATAGATATAATGCTCAACTAACTTTTACTGAAACTGATACTACAAATTTTGGCATTTATTCGGAGCAGGGTTATAATGATGTTACGTTTGATTTTACTATACTAAGTGATCAGGAGGTTCTCTTATATAATGCTACTGATGATCAGTGGGATGGGGTGCTCAACATTCATTCTTTCGGAAATAATAGATTGGAGATTTCAAGACCCAAAAAAGGATGCGAAAATGAATTGTTTCAATTTAATTAGTTTGGAATGGTTTTTGTTCCTTGAGTAACATGAGGTATTTAGTCATTTTTTTTCTGGTGTTCACTTTTTCGCTTTCTGCTCAAAGTGAGCAGGATCAAGCGGTGTTTAAACATAAGGTGTGGAGAGTGGTTGATGTTTCGAATACGAAACAGAGTTTTTTTGATGAACAAGATAAGTATTTAGGGAGTAGAGAGGTGTTTGCCACTCAAACCATATACAAGGACAAATGGAAACGGACAATCAAGGTAATCCAAACAGCCACAGTAAATCAACCTCCTGTAGAAAAGATCAAAAGAAATAGCAGGAAGGAGGATGTTAATGTTCGCAGAGCAAACCAGGTTATTGTTCGAAGAAATAAAGCGTGGTTTTATGATGAAAATGGAAAGGTAACGCGAACTGCGAAAAGAAGAGGGCGAAAAGTGTTTTTTCATCAATCGGACGGGAAGCTAATTGGATATAAAGTATATAGAAGAGATGGTTCTAAAATTTACAAGGATGCTCGTGGAAGGACAACAGGGAGCAGTCATATTGATAAATCAGGAAGGTTGATTTACAGAGCAAAAAACAGGAGGTTGAGAACACCAAGAGTTTTATTTGAGGATCCGTTCTTATACTCTCGATAAGAGTACTGTTGATGTAGGTATTCTAGTGTATTTAAAATTCACTGGTGAAGTGAAACTCAATATCGGTATACTTCTCCTGTGCTAAATCAAGTGCATATCTCGAATCTGCTAAGAAAACATCTCTTCCGTCCTTATCTTTCGCAAGGTTATGAAGTTTTCGCAATTTAAAGTCTTTTAATTGTTCTTCGTTTTCACTAGTAAACCAACATGCTTTAAATAAGTTGATTGGTTCGTAACGACATTTAGCATTGTATTCGTGCTCTAAACGGTATTGAATAACTTCATACTGAAGTTGACCAACTGTCCCAATGATTTTACGGTTGTTGTCTACTTTCGTAAATAACTGAGCAACACCTTCATCCATTAATTGGTCAACACCTTTATTGAGTTGTTTTGTTTTTAATGGATCAGCGTTTTCAATGTATTTGAACTGTTCTGGAGAGAAAGACGGAATTCCGCTGAACATAAACTTTTCTCCTTCGGTTAAAGTATCTCCAATTTTGAAGTTTCCTGAATCGTATAAACCAACGATGTCACCTGCGTAAGAATCTTCAACTACTTCTTTCTTTGAAGCCATGAAAGCTGTTGGGTTTGAGAATTTTAACTTTTTGTTGTTTCTTACATGAAGGTAATTTGTGTTTCTTGAGAATTTACCTGAAACTATCTTTACGAAAGCAATTCTATCACGGTGTTTAGGATCCATGTTTGCATGAATTTTAAACACAAAACCAGAGAACTTTTCGTCGTATGGAGAGATCTCTCTGATGTCCGATTCTTTTGGTTGTGGCTTAGGAGCGATCCTAACGAAACAGTCCAATAATTCCTGAACCCCAAAGTTATTTAAAGCAGAGCCAAAGAACACAGGAGAAACCTTTCCTTCAAGGTATTTCTCATTGGTGTATTCAGGATAAACCGTTTCAATGAGCTCTAACTCTTCTCTTAATGTTCCAGCAGCATCAGATCCAACGATATCATCTAATTCACTTGATTCAATATCATTAACAGAAACAACATCACTCACATGCTGTTTATTTTCAGAAGAAAATAGGTTTAATCCCTTTTCATAGATATTATAAACGCCTTGAAAGTCATCTCCTTGACCTATCGGCCAAGATAAAGGATGAACATTAATTCCTAATTTCTGCTCAACTTCATCTAGTAAATCAAACGCATCTTTTCCATAACGATCCAATTTATTAATGAAAACAATGATAGGGGTATCGCGCATTTTACATACCTCAACCAGTTTTTCAGTTTGCGCTTCAACACCTTTTGCTACATCAATAACTACTATAACCGAATCAGCAGCTGTAAGGGTCCGATAGGTGTCTTCTGCAAAATCTTTGTGACCAGGGGTGTCCAAGATATTTATTTTTAAACCTTGGTAACCAAATCCCATTACGGAAGTAGCAACAGATATTCCTCTTTGCTTTTCAATCTCCATAAAATCGGAAGTAGCTGATTTTTTAATTTTATTAGATTTTACAGCACCTGCAGTTTGAATGGCACCTCCAAAAAGAAGAAGTTTTTCCGTTAAGGTTGTTTTACCAGCATCTGGGTGAGAAACAATAGCAAACGTTCTCCTTAAATCGATTTCTTCTTGCAGTTTAGACATGTCAACTAATTTTGAGGTGCAAAGTTAACCATTTGTTGTGAGGGGAGCGAAGAAATGGGTGGTACTCTTTTTGAAAATAAAGGGTTTCTACCCGTAAATTATATATAGTTTTGTGCTATGAAAAAGGCAGATAAGGTTGCTGAAATTATTTCGATTTTACAAAAGGAGTTTCCAGATACTCCTGTTCCCTTAGATCATAAGGATGAATATACGTTATTGATTGCTGTTTTATTGTCTGCGCAATGTACTGATGAGCGCGTGAATAAAATTACACCCTTGTTATTTGAAAAAGCAGATAATCCTATGGATATGCTGCAATTAACTGTGGATGAAATTCGCGAAATTATAAAGCCTTGTGGTTTATCTCCACGAAAGTCTAAAGCTATTTACGACTTGTCTCAAATCCTAATGGATGAACATGGAGGACAAGTTCCGGCTTCTTTTGAATCATTAGAGGCTTTACCTGGGGTTGGGCATAAAACAGCTTCAGTAGTTATGGCTCAAGCATTTAATGTTCCTGCGTTTCCAGTGGATACCCATATTCATCGATTGATGTATCGTTGGGGATTGAGTAATGGGAAAAATGTGGAACAAACAGAAAAGGATGCCAAGCGTTTGTTTCCAAAGGAAATTTGGAATGATCTTCATTTACAAATTATATTCTTCGGAAGAAAATATTGTCCAGCAAGAGGACATAAGGTTGAGGCGTGTCCTATATGCTCGAAGCATGGTAGAAAAGGTATTTAATTTTTACCACAATTATTCGTGTCCTCTTTTTAGGGAAAATAATGATTTTACTGTAACAATGTTAAGAGGGAATTCAAGTAGAACGTGTAAAAAGCTAAGGAAAAATAATACGGTGAATCCTAGCTTATAATCAAGGAAATAGAGTAGAATAGAAATTAGCCAGAAACCAATAATGATATAGGCTTTTTTTCCTTTAAGTGTTTTTTGCCAACCAATAATGGAGGTTTTTGAGAACCAGTTTAGATAATGGTATGTGTAGGCAAATGAAATGAATATTTGAACTTTTATGGCTATTGAAAATATGTTCCTTTTTTCGGGGCTAAACCATTCGGTTAGGATTGAACTTACCCCAATCATATTGGTGGCGGTAAAATTGCTTTGCACTTCTTTTGAAACGATTAGTGGTTGTGATGGAATATTAAGCGTGGAAATTATAAATGGAACTAACGCAATAAGAATAGAGAGGTAATAGCCCGGTTTACTTTTTGACTTTCGAGCTCCAAATAAAACGAAAAGCAAGGTAAATATATACACATGAACTACCGTGGGAATTAAAAACCCTAATAGATTGAAAAAATTAGGCTTTAGTTGATCAAAAAGAAAAATAAGACCAATAATGGGTAGTAAAGAAAAAACTCTGAATATTGTTTTTTTAACCGAAACAAGAATTACAGAAAAAAGAAGAGCCCCTGTAATTAATCGGGATCCAATAATATTCGCGAGGTGTATTTCTTGGGAGATTTGAGTGTTTAATAAGTCATCAATGTACCTTGATATAGGAAAAATGGAAATTACTAGGCAGCATGTGATAAAAAAGTATATCCAGTGCTTGGACCGTTTAAAAAAGTAATCTTTTTTGTTTAGCCAGTTAATTTCCGTGAGGTAGTGAAGCGGACCTAAAATTGCATAGGAGAACAGAAAAAGTTCAAATGGGACTTTTATAGCAATAGCCAATGATACAAAAACCAGGAGGATGTTTATTCGGTCAATGTTTTTTGGATCATTTAAACTTAATGCCATAATGTAAATCCGTTATTTGATTTTAGTCCTGTTATTTAGACATTCTGGATTTAAACTTTCGCATGGATCGCTCTGTGCCCAACATAAACGAGTAGGGGCCTTTCTCTTTTGGACCTTTGAATTCTCTTTTATCGGGTTTTAACTCAGTAATAATTGCATTAAAGGCGGCATCAGATGAAATTACCCTCATTACTCCATTGTTATAGTCAAAGAAGTACCATGTTTCTTCGTCTATTTCAATATAGATCGTTAGTCGCTCTCGGGTTTTCTTTCTCACAAGTTCAATGTGTCCGTTCACAAACTTGTTTACTTGTTTTTTGTCTATCACTCCAATACCTATTTTGTTTCCTTGTGATTTAAAGGATTGAGTGGTTTGATCCCATTCCATTTTTACATCCGAAAACATAATGTTGTGACGAACCTCTTTGGCAACTTTTTTAAAGGCTCCGTAAAGGTTTAGTTCGGATACTAATTTGTCTCCAAGTTCTTTTCCTGCCATTTCTCTTATGGCTTTACCGTATACTAATCGTGTATTGTCTACGGGTTCCAGTTTAGGGTTACCTAGCATATTGTCCAACATGTGTGTCCACATTTTTTCGTCGAGGAAAAAATCAACAGCAAGCGCTCCATCTACTTTTACACCATTGGTAAATGGATCATGGTTTACTACACCATAGTTAGTGAAGTTGACTTGCCCTAGTTTTTCATTGCCAAGTTGAATTTTACCTTCACCTCGAACGGAACACATTTGCGTATTTAAGGCAACAAAATTTCCAGGGAAGTTAGATTCTCTTAATTTTTCTTTGTTAGACAGCTGGTATTCATCTTCTTTTTCGTTGTAATTTAAAAAGCCATGGGCTGAAATTAAACTGTTGTCACTATGGTATTTTTGTGGCGATAAAAATGCGGAATAGAGATGCGTGGAATCTACTTTTAGTAAAACTCCAGATCCCAATTTTGTTCCTTTTGCTTTGCCCGGAAGCCATGCTTGAATTCCTTCTTCAACAGGAATTAATACATTAGCAGGGTCAATGTCACTTTCAAATCCAATCCAAGCTTTAGCAAGCTTTTTACAATCATGTTGTAAATAAGTGGCTCCACGGAAATTCATCCCTTTCTTGGTGGCTTCTATTTTAGAAGTTCCTTTAAAGTGGAAATGGTCACTGAGCATGAATTTGTCATCTTCTTTAATATCACCGCTTGCTACGGTTTGGTAGGCTGAATCTACACGTACATTGTTAAAGTGAATGAGTTGCTTTTTCCCTTTTCCATCAACATATTCGTAATCTCCTTCTGCGGTGTAATCTCTTCGTGCGATAACTTTTACTTTTGCTTTTGTAATTGTGTGGTATTTTGTAGTGATATTGGCGATGATTTTAGCGTCTTCTAAAGGCTTCATATTGGCGTTTTTTCGCACCTCAACTTCTCCATCGCTAGTAAAAACTCGTGCATCAGCTACATTGATGAATTTTACTTCATGGGCTTTTATAATGTATTTCCGCAAATCGTAGTTGGCTTTTGGTGAGATAAAGCGCAAGGAATCTTGAGAGGGGAGTGTTGAAATAAACTCGGACCCTGATAAATCGAGATCGTCACGACCTTCTTGTGCTCCAGCATCTGTTGTTTTCTTGGATTTCTCAGAAGAAGATAGTTCAAGTTCATACTTGTCCATAAACCATTTGAATTTATCCATGAAACAGATGTATTTATTCATAGGGAAATCAACAAAAGAAGCTCCTCCGTTTGCTAAAAATTCTCCTTCGCGTTTTATAAAATCAATTTTTGCATTTACATCGTTTGTGGCAAACGCAATACCTCCGTTTTCCCCCTCGGATGTAAGGGTGTCTGCCTTTAATTTGAAGTCGGAGGTGTCGGCATTAAAAGTCATGTTTTGAAATTCAAAAATTTGTGATTTTAAGTCGGCATTTTCAAATTCTATCCTTCCTTTTCCTGTTAATTCTTTAGGGTCGTAGCGCAAAACTCCGTGCATAAATGCTTTGTCGTCGTACATTTTCATAGGAATTTCTCGCTTAGCCATTTTGAAATAGTCGTCCGAAGAGTAATAGGCCACATTTACTTTTTGTCCCTCTACTTTAGGGTACTCAACGCCTGATTTTTGCGGCTCAATAATGGAACTTTGGGCTGGAGCATTCATGGAATCTAAATAGAATACAAAGGCATTTGATTTTGTGGTACTTGTGATGTATTCAAAGTCTCCGTCACCCATTAAACCTTGATTACTTAAGTTAATTTCGTTGTAAAAGGTTGCTTTTCCTCCGTAAACTGGATAACCTTCGGGTGGGGTTTTTCGCTTAAAGCCAAGAGAGTGATCAGGCATTAGTTTCAAGGGTTCTCTAAAATCAGGAAAGATGCCTCCTGAATAAAATGTTCCTGGGAAATTTAATGCCTTGTCAGAGAAGGTTCCCATACTGTCTACTGTAAAGGTGTCTAGTTGAAAATATACTTTATCAGGGTCATAGGCCTTTCCTCTGAGGTTTCGTTTGTTGTAACGGACATATGATTTTTTATCTGAATGGAAGAGGGGATATTGCGGAAAGGAATCAGAAAGAATACCTGATTTATTAAATGGCCAGTCAATTTCCAGTTTTCCAGATATATCTTCTATGACACTTCGAACCATGGTAATAGGAACTTGTAATTTACCATCTGCTCGGGTTCGCCATTTACTCTTATCAAGCATACCTGCTTTTAATCGTACAGAATCTAATTCGTTTAATCCTATTCCGAAATCGTCGTAGTTAAATTCAAAATTTTTACCCCAAAATTCAAAACGTTCTGATCGGATTATTCCACCAAATGACATGGCTCGGTTTCGGTGGATTTTTAGGGTTTGGTTTTCAGGAATAAAACCTGTTTTCCTTGCTCTACTTAATGCCACACCATTTACTCCACGAAGGGTGATGTCATAATTAATGAGGTTCATGCTTGCGTTGGCCTCGCCTTTAATGTCGGAAACGATTTCAATGTTGTCATAATCTCCTTTCTTTGATTTGGCATTCATCCATTCAAATAATCTGTCTTGAACGGTGACTATTCCTTCTTCAATATTGTAAATTAGGAATCCTTTTGCGGCTAATCGTACACAAAGTCGTTGAACAGATTGGTAGTCTTTCCGAATATAATTGGCTAAATCAGCATCTTTAAAAGTGCGTTCTTCAAAGTTTTCGTCCATTACAAATTTCTTAATACTGTATAAAGGGTGTACACTTTGTAAACCTTGCATTTGCATGAATTTGTCGTTGGAAAAGAAACTGTTTGATTCCAATCGCATTATACCAGAACTGGATCCCGGTATCGTTAGGAAGTCCATGTAATCCTTGTCAATTTGCCATTTTAACCACTCGATTTCCATATCCATTCTGTGAAAGGTGTTATAATAGGGTGACGCGCCAATTCCTTTCCCTTCGCAATAGAGGGTAAGTTCTCTTTTATTTGTAAGGAATTTCAATTGAAGGGCAGGATGGAAGATAGAATCCGTGTCAAGTGCCATGGTTATTGCGGCATAACGGGTTGCAATTCTTTTGTCATCAATTTTAAAGGATTGAGATTTTGCGATGAGAAATGGCTTGCCATGTCGTTTGATGGTGATTTTAGCAAGTTTTCCATCTACGATTTTACCAATGAAGTTTTTTCCTTTGATCATGAATCCTCCTTCATAATCTAAGCTGTCTTCGATTTCTTCAATTAATACTTTACCTGAATAGGATTCAAAACGAGGATAGGTAGCATTGTTGGTATCCACATTCGCTAAAAGTTTTTCTTCTAGCTTACCTTTGAGCATGTAGTCAAAGTATTTGGTGTTTTTATAATCTACTGAATCAGCTTTGTATTTAGAGGATTTTAACTCAATTGTATACTCGCTTAATTCGGCATAAGATTGTTCCTCGGGTATTCCTGCGCGGGTCCATAATACGCGTCCACCTTTTCCTTTCCATTTTCCTGTGGTAGGATAAAACGCTCCTTTTGTATTGTATATTCTGGCGGTGTCATTTTTTGCCACGCAATACAGATCCATGCGTGGAAAAACAACTTTTGGTAAACTGTCATAATCAAATGAAAATGTTGGTGAGGTTCCCTGCCATTTTACATTTTGAGTCACGTATACAGAGTTGTATAAAAAGATATTATTACAATTTGTAAGAAATACAGTGAAATATCGCTTTTTGTCGTCAATGAGCTTATTCACAGTGATATTCCATGCGTCAAAGGAATCTTCTGATTGAAAAGTGGTGAAAAAACTGATTACGGAGTAGAGGTAAATTTTAAAATCAGGGATGGCTTTCATCCGCTTTTTTAACATCTTATTACACATCATAATAATCATTTGAATTTGGTAGTTGTTCAACTTTCCACTTTCAAAACCATAAACAAATGTGCTGGATGCGTTTAATTTCTTGAGTCTTTTTTGATAAACTAAATTGGCAATTTTATATATTTTTTCTTCTTGTTTCGGTTTTACAAGGTCCATTGGCCAAAGTGCTCTAAATTCGGCCATGATTAAGTCTGCCTCTTCCTCACTGGTTTTTCGAATAAATCCCTCTAATTCTTCAATGAATTGCTCTTTATCATTGGAAAATTGCTTAAATGTTTGCCCTTGAAGTCCAAAACAGCAAAGAGCAATTATTGAGGTTATTATTATTTTTTTGTAAAAGCCAGGCATAACCAATTCTCTTTATTCAGTTTATTAATAGGGGTTAAGTTGTGTTGGATTGCGCAATCTGAAATTGCGTGTTCATCAAAAAGTAAAAATCCACTTAAAACCAATTGTCCTCCTTGTTTTAATATTCTAGCATACTCAGTCATTTGATCCATGAGTATGTTTTTATTGATGTTTGCAAAAACAACATCAAATGAACGGGTAGAAATTTGTTCTTTTCCGCCTTTTTTTATGTTCAATTCAACATGGTTATTCTGGGCGTTTTCTATGCAATTTGCTACAGCACCCTCCTCGATATCAATAGCCTCTACATATTGCGCTCCCATTTTTTTAGCAAGGATAGCTAATACACCAGTTCCTGTTCCCATGTCCAGAACATCTTTCCCCTTTAAGTTGATGCACTGCATATTCTGTACCATCATGTAAGTGGTTTCGTGATGCCCAGTCCCAAATGACATTTTGGGTGAAATTTTTACGTAATGCTGAGTATTGTATTCACCGCTATGAAACGGGGCAATTATCGCACACCAATCACCTACAATAATTGGTTCAAAGGATGACTCCCAAACTTTATTCCAATTTTCACTAGGAATCTCTTCCAATATGTAGGAGAGCTTAATTTCCCCTCGATCGCTTAATGCAATGATGAATGATTCCAGTTCAGAAGTGAAATGAATTGAGGGTATGTAAGCATTAAATCCATTAGGAGTTTCCTCGAAGCTGTCACAGCCTTTTTCTCCAAGTTCATCTATAAATAGATCAACCCAGGGATCCCTGGGTTGAATATTTAATGCTATTTTGTGATAGTTCATTAATTGAAAGCAGTGATGAT
>CEUV01044826.1_pt1 | contig 23972 bp, 19 predicted proteins | sample 356401 | NCBI WGS metagenome assembly CEUV01 (sample SAMEA2622710, study PRJEB7988) | marine metagenome | isolation source: saline water (ENVO:00002010), including
GTTGGTGGTCTTTCTAATTCCTGCTCTAGCTGTGCAAAAGCTTTATTGATTTTGTTGATAGAACCAATTTTGTTCAATGGAAGACGCACAATTCTTGATTGTTCAGCTAACGCTTGTAGAATAGATTGACGAATCCACCATACTGCATAAGAAATAAATTTGAAACCTCTTGTTTCATCAAATCTTCTTGCAGCTTTAATCAATCCTAAGTTTCCTTCGTTGATTAGATCAGGAAGTGATAAACCTTGATTTTGGTATTGTTTAGCTACTGATACAACGAAACGAAGATTCGCTTTTGTTAATTTTTCTAAAGCCAATTCATCACCAGCTTTGATTCGCTGTGCCAATTCTACCTCTTCTTCGGCAGTAATTAGGTCAACACGACCAATTTCTTGTAAGTATTTATCTAGAGAAGCAGTTTCTCTGTTAGTAACCTGTTTGGTGATTTTTAATTGTCTCATATTGTAAAATATAGGTTTTTGTATTTGGTATCAGCGCTCTTTTACGAACGCTGATACAAAAGGTTGCAATAAATTCAAAAAATATTATTATTCAGGTTTGCGCTCAGGTTTTGGTAATAATACTTTTCTAGATAAGCGTAGCTTTCCTGACTTAGCGTCAATTTCTGTTAGTTTAACTTCTACTTTATCTCCTTCATTCAATATATCCTCTACATTTTCGATGCGTTTCCAGTCAATTTCAGAAATGTGTAATAAGCCATCTGTTCCTTTACCAATGTTAACGAATGCTCCGTATGGCATGATTGAACGAACAGTCCCATTGTAGATTTCACCAACTTCAGGGGTGAAAGTCAATGCTTTTATTTCTGCAATAGCATTGTCTAACAATTCTTGCGCGGTTCCTAAAATTTCAACTTTACCTTTGTTTTCTACTTCTTCAATAGTAATAGTAGTTTCTGTATCTTCTTGTAATTGTTGAATGATTTTACCACCTGGTCCAATCACAGCTCCAATAGTCTCTTTTGGAATATACATGATATGGATTTTCGGTACATGTGGTTTTAATTGTGTTCTTGACTCTGCAATTGTATCTGTTAATTTCTCTAAGATATGTAAACGACCACCTTTAGATTGTTCAAGTGCAGTCGTTAAAATTTCATATGACAAACCTTGAATTTTGATATCCATTTGACACGCTGTGATACCTTTAGACGTTCCGGTTACTTTGAAATCCATATCTCCTAAGAAATCTTCATCTCCTAAAATATCAGATAGTACTGCAAATTTTCCAGTTTCTTTATCTGTAATCAATCCCATTGCAATTCCTGAAACAGGAGCTTTCATTTGAATACCAGCATCCATTAATGCCATTGTTCCAGCACACACTGTTGCCATAGAAGAAGAACCGTTTGATTCTAAAATATCAGAAACAACACGAACAGTGTATGGACAGTCATCACCAATCATGTTTGCTAATGCTCTTTGCGCTAGATTTCCATGACCAATTTCTCTACGGCTTACTCCTCTTATTGGACGAGCTTCTCCAGTTGAAAATGGAGGGAAGTTGTAGTGTAAATAGAATTTTTCTGAACCAGCAAAAGTAACACCATCAATTCTATTTTCATCTAGTTTTGAACCCAAAGTAACCGTTGTTAGTGACTGTGTCTCACCTCTAGTAAATAAAGAAGATCCGTGTGGGCTTGGTAAGTAGTCTACTTCACAAGCGATTGGTCGAATGTCTTTTGTTGTACGACCATCTAAACGAATTCCTTCATTTAACACCATGTCTCTTACTGATTTCTTTTCTGCATTTTTGAAATAGCCGCTAAGCATGAAGTCTTTTTCTTCTAATTCTTCTTCACTTAGAGTTTCTTTAAATGCTTCTTTCACTGCGCCAAATTGCTCTGATCTAGAGTGCTTATCTAAAGACTTTTTAGCCACTTCATAAAACTTATCGTAGCAAAAGTCCATTACACGCTTCTCAAGTTCTAAATCATGTGTTTCATGGCAATACTCTCTAACTTTTTTTAATCCAACTGCGTCAGCAAGATCTAATTGAGCTTGGCATTGTTTCTTAATTTCATTATGACCGAACTTAATTGCGTCAATCATTTCTGCTTCAGAAACTTCATCCATTTCTCCTTCCACCATAGCAACACTATCAGCAGATGCTCCAATCACCATATCCATATCAGCTTCTTCCAGTTGTGCAGGGGAAGGATTTACAATAAACTCTCCATTAACACGACCAACTCTGACTTCAGAAATAGGTCCATCAAATGGAATATCAGAAATAGCTAAAGCAGCAGAAGCTCCTAGTCCCGCTAGTCCTTCTGGGCATACGTTTTCATCATGTGAAATCAATTGAAGCATGATTTGTACTTCTGCATGATAATCACTTGGAAACATTGGACGTAGGATACGATCTACCAAACGCATGATCAAAATTTCATGATCTGTTGGACGCGCCTCACGCTTTAAAAAACCACCTGGCACACGACCGGCAGCAGCAAATTTTTCTCTGTAATCAACTGTTAAAGGAAGAAAATCCACGCCTTCTCTAGCATCATAGCTTGATACTACAGTTGCTAAAAGTACTGATTTTCCCATTCTCACTTCTACTGACCCATGAGCTTGTTTGGCTAATTTGCCTGTTCTCAACTCAATAGTTCTTCCGTCATTTAGTTGAATTTCTTTTACAATTTCATTAAACATAATTTCTCTTTTTTACATACATATTAATACGCGAAAAGGCAATTGTTAAAATTGCCTTTTGCGATATTATCATCAGAAAACACCTTATCTTCTGATTCCTAAATCTTTAATTAAAGCTCTATACTTTTCAATATCTTTATTCATCAAGTAGTCAAGCAATCCTCTACGCTTTCCTACCATGATTTGTAGAGAGCGTTGAGTGTTTTTGTCTTTACGATTATTCTTTAAGTGCTCAGTTAAGTGTGAAATTCTATTCGTAAACAAAGCGATTTGTCCTTCAGTTGAGCCTGTGTTTTTTGCGTCACCACCGAACTTCTTAAAAATCGCGTCTTTTTCTTTAGCAGATAAATGCATTTGTCTTTTCTTTTTTTACAATCTCAAAAATGGAGTGCAAAGATAGAAAAATCTTTTTTATAAAACTCCGGTAAAAGATTGTTTTTTAATTGTTAAACATATCAAGTAAAATAGATAATTTGTTTTTTAGTTCTCTTCGATTGACGATAAAGTCAAGAAACCCATGTTCTAAAACAAATTCTGATGTTTGGAAACCTTCTGGTAAATCTTTACCAATAGTTTCTTTAACAACTCTAGGTCCAGCAAAACCGATTAATGCACCTGGCTCTGCGATGTTTACATCACCCAACATAGCATATGAGGCGGTAACACCTCCTGTAGTAGGGTCGGTTAGGAAGGAGATGTATGGTAACTTTTTCTCTGCTAAAATAGATAGATTGGCAGAAGTTTTAGCCATTTGCATCAGAGAGAATGCGGCTTCCATCATTCTAGCACCTCCAGATTTAGAAATCATCAAAAAAGCACAATTTTCTTTAACTGCTCTCTGGATAGCTCTACTTATTTTTTCACCAACAACAGCTCCCATCGAACCCCCTATAAAGTTAAAGTTCATACAAGCAATTACAATAGGGCGGCCATTGATTGTTCCGTAGCCTGATGTTAAAGCGTCTTTCAGTCCAGTTTTCTTTTGTGATTGTTTTAGTCTAACTGTATATTTTTTGGTATCCTCAAATTTAAGAGGATCGCAAGCTGTCATATTTGTGTCTAGTTCTTCAAACTTTTCTTCATCAAATAAAATGGAGAAATATTCTTTAGAGTTGATACGCTCATGATGATCGCATTGTTCGCAAACCCATAAACTTGCTTGATGATCTTCAGAAGAGGCAATATGTTTGCATTTTGGACATTGATACCATAAGCCTTCAGGGGTTTCTTTTTTCTCCTCTGTAGCTGTAGTAATTCCGTCTTTTATTCTTTTAAACCAGCCCATATATTTAAGCTAAGGTATTTACATTATTTAAATCTTCAAAAGCTTTACGAAGTCTTACTCGGAAAGCATCTTCTCCTTTTCTAGTCCATACTCTAGGATCGTAAATCTTTTTGTTTGGTATATCGTCTCCTTCTGGATTTCCAATTTGTGTTTGAAGATATGCTGTTTTTTCCGTCATGTAATCCCGAATACCAGTCATGAATGCCCATTGGAAATCAGTGTCTAAATTCATTTTGATAACACCATACCCAATTGCCTCTCTTATTTCCTCTACGCTTGAGCCTGAACCACCATGGAAAACAAAATCAACCGGATTAGGACCTGTCGCAAATTTTTGCTGAATGTATTGTTGTGAGTTTTTCAAGATGATCGGTTGTAAATCTACATTACCTGGTTTATAGACCCCATGTACATTACCAAATGCGGCTGCTACTGTAAACTTATCACTCACCTTCAACAACTCTTCATAGGCATAAGCTACCTCATCAGGTTGAGTATAAAGCTTGGAACTATCAACATCCGAATTATCTACACCATCTTCTTCGCCTCCAGTAATTCCAAGTTCTATTTCTAGAGTCATATCCATCTTACTCATACGCTCTAAGTATCGCTTACATGTGTCAATATTTTCCTCTAAAGGTTCTTCTGATAAATCAATCATATGAGAACTGTATAAAGACTTACCATGAACTTTGTAAAAGTCTTCGCTAGCATTTAAAAGGCCATCTATCCAAGGTAAAAGTTTTTTAGCACAATGGTCAGTATGTAAAATAACAGTAGCGCCATATAATTCTGCTAACTGATGCGTGTGCATCGCACCAGAAATTCCACCAGCAATAGCCGCTTTATATTTGTCTTTAGATAATCCTTTTCCAGCAAAAAACTGACACCCTCCAGCAGAAAATTGCACCATTGCTGGAGAATTAGTATCTCTTGCTTCTTCTAAAACAGCGTTAACTGTACTTGTGTTTACTACATTGACTGCAGGTAATGCATAGCCATTTTCTTTGGCATGTTTAAATATTTCTTGAACCTGATCTCCTGTTGCTACACCTTTTTTAATCATATTTTGTTTTTTTGTTTCGAGCAGCAAATGTATAAATTTCCCTTATTTTTTGATTGTATTTTTCTAATTTTGAAGTAAAGAAAGTAATAGGGTGTTAAGTAGAAATCAAATCAAGTTTATTAATTCTTTAAAACAAAAGAAATTCCGTTTGCAACATCAATTATTTGTCGTGGAGGGTGAAAAAATAGTAAACGATTTTTTGAATTCAGATTGGAAGATAGAACAGATTTATGCCACTAAAGAATGGGAAGGAGATGCGGTTGAGGTCTCAATTAAAGAGTTAGAAAGAATATCTTCTCTTAAAACACCAAATAAGGTGTTAGCAATTATTAAAATACCTAAAAGAAAAAGTGTTATTTCTGGAAATCTTGTTTTAGCTCTAGATGCTATAAAAGACCCAGGAAATTTAGGGACAATTATTCGTTTGGCTGATTGGTTTGGCATACAACATATTATTTGTTCGCAAAATTGTGTAGAGTTGTACAATCCAAAAGTAGTCCAAGCTACAATGGGTTCTATATGTAGAATACAAGTTCAATATTTAAATTTAAAAGCAACACTTGAAAATATGACCGATTATAAGATTTGTGCAGCTGTGATGGATGGAAAAAGTGTATTTTCTGTCGAAAAATTAGAAAAAAGAATCGTTCTGTTGGGTAGCGAGTCGCATGGGATTAGTAGTGAATTATTAGAAATGGCTCATCAAAAAGTTACCATACCAAAATCAGAAAATTCGCAGGCAGAATCCTTGAATGTGGCTAACGCTTGTGGAATTATCTTAGCTCAATTAAGTAATTAAGACTTTTTTTCAAATTTGTTTTCCCATCGTAATCCCTCCCAATCACAATAATTACAGTTGTAACGTTTAAAACTAAACATTTGAAATGTTATTAGGTTTATAATTCTATCAGAATTATTTCGCCTTATTCTTTCCAAAGCTTCATTGCATTTCGGGCAACAGTTAGCAAATTTTTCTGATACAATTTTCTTCATAAATCCTTTGTTTTTTAGAAAACAAAGAGTTGTGAAATAAATGATTAAAAAAACTAATAATAGAATAGGTGTATCCATTCTCGGATTCTTTAATAGTACTCTCTTCAAAATTAAATTAAATTATGAAAATGTCAAGAGCTTATTTATTATTAGTGTAAATCATTAAGGCGCATCGTTCTCCGTCAATGGCAGCAGAAATTATGCCGCCAGCGTAACCAGCGCCTTCACCGCATGGATACAGATTATTTATTTGAATATGCTGAAGCGTTTCTTTATCTCTAGGGATGGAAACAGGTGATGAGGTTCTTGATTCAACACCAAGGATATTGGCTTCATTGGTTAGATAACCTTTCATTTTTTTGCCGAATAATTGCAAACCTTCTTGTAAGCTATATGATATTGCCTCGGGAAGTAGCTTGTGTAAAGGTGTTGAAATAATTCCAGGTTGGTAGGAAGTGCTGTTTAGTTTCGGAGAGGTTTTATTGTTTACAAAATCAGCCATGCGTTGTGCTGGGGAAACTTGTAGATTTTGCCCTGCTTCACAAGCCATTTTTTCAATACTCATTTGGTAGTGTAGTCCTGCTAATTCTCCATATTGATGGAAAGGTGTTAAATCTTTTTTCTTTACCTCTACAACCATTCCAGAATTAGCATAAAAAGAGTCTCTTTTAGATGGAGACATACCGTTTAGAACAACTTCGCCCGGAGCGGTTGCTGCTGGTACAATAAACCCTCCTGGGCACATGCAGAATGAATAAATTCCACGATCATTTACTTGCTCTACTAATCGGTATGATGCAGCTGGTAGATATGGCCCTCTATTTTCTAATGAGTATTGTATTTGATCAATAAGTGTTTGTGGGTGTTCAATACGAACTCCCATGGCAAAGGGCTTTGCATCAATCGCAATATTTTTTTCTTGTAGTAAAAAGAAAATGTCTCTAGCAGAGTGTCCTGTTGCTAAAATGACAGATTTCCCAAAAACCTTATCGCCTTTTTCTGTAACAACCCCCAAGATTTTATTGTCTTTTAGTATAAAGTCAGTTACTTTACAATTGAAATGTATTTTGCCTCCTGCATTCAGTACAGTTTCTCTAATAGATGCAATCAGTTTTGGAAGTTTGTTGGTCCCAATATGTGGATGTGCATCTATTAATATTTCTTCTTTTGCTCCATGGAATACCATGGTTTCTAAAACAGACTGAATTGACCCTCTTTTTTTAGAACGTGTATATAACTTTCCATCGGAATATGTTCCTGCACCGCCTTCACCAAAGCAGTAGTTTGAGTCAGAATTGACAATGTGCTGTTTGTTGATAGCTGCTAAATCACGTCTTCTACTTTGTACATCTTTCCCTCTTTCTAAAATGATTGGTTTTAAACCAAGCTCAATAAGTTTAAGAGCAGCGAATAGTCCTGCTGGACCTGAACCAACAATCACAATTTCTTCTTTACCACTTACATCTTGGTAGTTTCTTTCTATATTGCTTTCAGGAATTTTTTCATTTATGAATACCTCAACTTTTACTTGAATTTTAACTTTTCTTTTTCGAGCATCAATAGAGCGCTTTAGTAATCGAAAATCACTAATATTTTCTTTTGGTGTACTGAGGTGTTGAGCAATAGCTTTTTGGATGTTTTCAGAATTATATGCTTCAGCAGGCGTTAATGATAGTTGAATGATTTGTGGCATTACTCAAAGGTTAGTGTTATTGTAAAGCCGCGTGTGAGCATTTTCTGAATGGAACTTGTATAAATACTTTCATCATATACAAGCATGTCTACAAGGCCAAATGTAGCTTTCAGCTCAGGAGAAAACTTGAAGTACTCTAAGTAGAAGTCGACTCCAAAGCCAACTTCGTACATTAAATCACTTTTTTTTAATTTTATGAGTTCTTGTCCTTCGTCATCAATGTCTTTTTGAGATGCTAGGTCTATGTTATACTTTAGTCCTGTTATAACATAAGCACGACCGTTATTGTATCGGTTAGATTTAAATTTGAAGTTGACTGGAAATTCAATAAAAGTAGATTCTATATCTTTTTTAATTTCTTCTAAATCTCCATCAATTTCAATTGTATAGTTGATATCTCTCTCTGCAAAAGATAAGGTTGGTAAAAAGCGTAAGTCAGTATTTCTTCCTAATCTAAAGTTAGAAACAATTCCTAGATTGAAACCTTTCTGATCTTGTGACTTTAAGATGAAGAGAGTATCGGCTTGTATAGCTCGTGGAGTTATTTTAAAATCCATGGAGTTTATGCCTAACAAAAATCCAAAATGTACAGGTTTTCTGTCGTAATTAGGTAGGTTTAAGGGAACCGTGTGTCTTTGTGCCCAAGAATTTTGTGCAATTGAAACAAAAATCAATATGGATAAAACCTTTTTCATTAAGAGGAGGAACGCTTACTTCAGCGTATTATTTTGTAGCGATGTAAAGAGCTGCTATACCAAATGTTAGTTTGATGTGTTGAGGATGCCTAAATCCCGCAATTTCTAATTCTTTTAAAAATGCTTGTCCGCTTGGAAAAGCAGCAACAGATTCTGGTAAATATGTGTAAGCGGCATTATCTTTAGAGACCAATTTACCAACGAATGGTAAAAACCTTGTGAAGTATAAATTGTATAACTGTTTAAAAGGAAATGTAGTAGGTTCTGCTGGTTCTAGAATAGCGATTTTCCCTCCTTTATTCATTACTCTACACATTTCACTCAGTCCTTTTGGGAGATCTTCGAAATTCCGAACTCCAAATCCAGCAGTAATAGCATCAAAACTATTATCTTCAAAAGGTAGATTTTCTGAGTCGCCAAATTGCAACTCTATTGTTGAGTCCAATCCATTTGCTTTCATCTTCTTTCTACCTATATCTAGCATTCCTTCTGAAATATCTACACCTATAATTTTTGTAGGTTTTAAAACGCTTGCTTCTACAGCTAAGTCACCAGTTCCTGTAGCAATATCTAAAATTGTTTTTGGTGAGACTTTTCCAATTTCACGAACAGCTCTTTTTCTCCATAGTATATCAATTCCTAAAGATAAAAAGTGGTTTAAAAAATCATATCTGGCCGCAATGTTGTCAAACATCTTAGCTACTTGTACTTTTTTGTTTTCTTTGTTTTTATAAGGAGTAATTTTGGTGCCCACAGTCAAAAATTTTAAGCAAAGATAGCGCTATTCGATATCTTTTTCCTTAATGCTGTTCACAAAAAGAACATTACCTAATTTATTATATCCCTCAAAGATGTCAAGTTTCTGTTTTTTAACGAGTTCGTTACGGAAACCAATAATGGTTAAGTCGGAGTTTTTAGAATTTTTATTAATGATTGTTTTAACGCTTTCTCCTTCTTTTTGAGGAACCATATGTAGGTTTCTTGGAGAGATAGGTAAACGTCCTGTTTCAATGAAGTTAAACATACGGTCTCTATAGATATCAAACTCTTCATCATTAGTGTAAATAGAGAAAACTTTTATTTCTGCATTCTTCCAATCGGGGTGCCCATGAATCATATACCCCAGTAAAATCATCATGTTGGAATTTTCATAATCCCTAGAAGATATCCAGATATGTATTTCTTCCTTGTTATCTGCTTTAGTATTGCTAGAGCGTAAAATAGCTACATCATATCCGGTAGCTTGTAATAGATTGAAGTTGCTGATAACATCTTCGAAAGATTCTAACTCATCTTCGCAATATTCTAATAAAATGAGGTTGTTCTCTTTTCCAGAAATACTAGATAACTGTACTACTTGAGCTAAAGCAGATGTATATGATGGAGATATTAATGTGTCAACATATACATTAGACGCTTTATTCTCTATTAATAATTGTTTCTGTACTTGCTTTCCTTCTTGGAAATTTTGTTTGCTTAAATATCCCTTGATGTAATGAATGTAAGTTCCGAATCCATATTTATAGGCAATCCATTTTGTCATATTGAAAGCATTTGGTCTTTCTATGGAAGAACTGATGCTCACTACAAATGGTCGCCAATGAGTAGTAGAGCGCTCAATTGCTTCACCCTTTTGTAAAAAAATTTGTAGCTGACGAGCAAATTGCACCAACACATCTCTAAATAAGCTAACGATTTCACGTTTATCGCCAGAACTTTTACTAATGTAGTAGTAAAAAGCAGTCATAAATAGTATGGATAAAACAGCATAAGATGTGTTCATCTTAAACATTAGCCACACAGAAAGGATGGCTCCTAACAGAGATATATACCACTTGGATTTAAAAGTTGGTCTGTAAGAAGGATCTCCTGAAAAATGCTCTAAGAATGAAATTAGGCAAATAGCACCATAAGTTACCATGAAGAACATGGAGATTATTTGAGCTACAAAATTTATGTCTCCTACATAAATAAAGAAGTATGCAATAATACAAGTAATAATAGACCCATTTATGGGCTCATTGTCTTGTTCTCTTCCTTTTGCAATCCATGCATCAAACTTTTTAGATGGAAATATTTGATCTTTTCCTAAAGCTTGAAGTGTTCTAGGAGCAACCATTATAGATCCTAAAGCTGAAGATATGGCAGCGCATGCTAATCCTATCGGTATGATAGGGCCCCAGATGGCAATATCGCTCATAACCAGTTGATTGTTAGCTAGGTTTTCTAAAGATGTTGAGGTTACTAATTTTAAAGCTACCATAACATATATTAAAGCACCAACTATTGTAGCTATCAGAGTCCCTCTGGGGATTGATTTTTTTGGATCTTTTAAATCACCTGAAAGTCCAAGACCTGCAGAAATTCCTGTAAAGGCAGGGAATATGATGGTGAAAACATAAAAGAAGTTGTCTGAATTTTCAATACTACTAACAAAACTTACATCACTTAAAGAAATCTGACTTTCTCCCATGAAAAACATGCCTAAAGAAAGAAAAAGTATTGCTGCCACAGCGTATAATGCTTTTACACCTATGTTTGCTCCTTTGGTAAGCATGAGGGCTGTTAAAAAGCTCATTGCTCCAAGTCCAATTGCTTTTTTGCTTTCTAATAAATGACCTATAGCACCTAATTGATAGGTTTCGTTAAGATGTGCTCCAAATGGTGCAAAAGATTCTGCAAAAGCAATGATGTAAAAAGCAATACTGATAGCTTGTGATAAATACAGAGCTATTCCAATAGCAGCACCAATGTTTAATCCGAAAGAACGGGAAATGACATAGTAGTCTCCACCACCCTCTACCTTTTTATTGGTAGCAATTTCGGCAACAGCCAAAGCGGTAGGAATGGTTACAGCGTGTCCGAGCAGAATAATCCCTAGTGCCCCTATAAACCCAACATGCCCAACAGCATAGCCAAATCTTAAAAAGAGAATTGCACCTAAAATGGTGCAAATAGATGCCATGAAAACCGGAGTGGTTCCAAACTGACCTGAAGTGTTTTTCAATCTTTTTGCCATAAAATAAGCCGCTGAAAACGGATTGAAAGTATAGCAAATATATAAAAGAGAGCTTTACTAATTGAAAATAGTGTTAATATTGCCCTGATGATTACAAAGGATAAAATTCACGAAATTATATTTGAAGCTGATACTAAGGCAGGTAAGCGATTTGATATCTGGCTTATTATCTTCATTTTACTTTCAGTTTTTGGTGTAATGTTGAGTAGTGTTTCATCTATTGATGAACAATATGGTTACATATTACACAACCTTGAGTGGTTCTTCACATTTCTATTCACTACAGAATACATGTTGCGAATTTATTCTGTTCAAAAACCTTGGAAGTACATTTTCTCGTTCATGGGAATTGTTGACTTCTTAGCAATCATACCTACTTATTTGGTCTTTATTTATGCGCCAATAGGTGTGTTAGTTGATATCCGAATTTTACGTTTACTCCGTATATTCCGTGTATTTAAACTATCCTCCTACTTGAGAGGTGCCTATACAATGCAAATCGCATTGAGATCATCTAGACCAAAAATTATAGTGTTTTTATTGTCAGTAGTTCTTTTGGTTGTGCTATTAGGAACTTTAATGTATGTGGTAGAGGGTCAACAAAATGGCTTCGATAACATCCCAAAGTCTATTTATTGGTCTGTAGTTACGCTAACAACAGTGGGTTATGGAGATGTGGTTCCTGTTACTGCATTAGGAAAGCTTATTGCCTCTATTATTATGATTATGGGTTATGGTATAATTGCTGTCCCTACAGGTATTGTTTCAGCTGATATGGCTAGACACTCTTCTAAAAGGGTAAGTACACAGACTTGTCGTTCTTGTTCTAAAGAAGGACATGATGTAGATGCTACACACTGTAAGTTTTGTGGAGAGCAGCTTAATGAGTAAGCGCTGCCAATAAGTTTTCTTTTTGAACTGGAACTACTCCTGCTTTTTCACACACTAATCCACCAGCTAAATTAGAGATTGTGCAAAGTTCTTGTGCAGTTATTTTTAGACATATCCCTAATGCAGCTGCCGCAATAACACTGTCTCCAGCACCGGAAACATCTACAATATTTCTTTTAAAAGCAGCTTGGTGGAAACTTTCGTTTGACAGATGAAAAATTCCATTTTCTGAAAGAGTAAGTAAGATGTTCTTAGCCTTTAGTTTTTCTTGTACGATTTTTGTCTCTTTTTCTATATCAGTAATATTATCTCCTGTAATTTGTGTCCCGCAAGCATCATTCAATTCTTTAAGGTTAGGTTTGAACAAATCGACTCCTTGATATGTCCAAAAATTGTCTTTTTTTGGATCTACGGTAATAGGAATGTGTTTGCTTTTTGCAGCAGCAATGATTTTTTTTATAACAGTGGAAGTAAGTACTCCCTTGTTGTAGTCTTGAAAAATGATTACGGAAACACCCTCCATCAATTTAATAGTGTTTTTTACAAAGACTTGTTCTGATTGAATGGGTAAAAGATCTTCTTCATCTACACGCAATTGATGTTTGTTGTTGCTAAAAATTCGTGTTTTGACAGTAGTTTTTCTATTTTCTTGTAACACACCTTGTGTGCAAAGGCCTTGTTTGTTCATGAGTTCGAAAAATCCTTGGTCGTTGTCTCCAATAACAGAGCAAAGGATAGGTGTAGCTCCTAGGCTTGCAATGTTTTTAGCTACATTAGCTGCGCCTCCTAAACGCTTTTCACATTTTTCAATATCTACTATAGGGACATCCGCTTCTGGCGATTGTCTGTTAATATTTCCCCACATATAAGCATCAAGCATAGCATCACCTACAATAAGCACCTTTTGTTGTGCAAATTGCTCGAATATGTTATGCCAATTATTGCTCAATATTTACTGTAATTTAGCTAATGACGCTTTAATTCTTTTAACTGCTTCTTTTAAATTTTCTTCTGATGCTGCATAGGAAATACGTACACAATTAGGTGTTCCGAAAGCAGCTCCAGCAACCAAAGCTACATGTGCATCATTTAGTAGATACATGCAGAAATCGTTAGAATCTTTTATAGTAATACTTTCGTTACTCATACCAAAATATTGAGATACATCTGGAAAAATATAAAACGCTCCTTGGGGTGTGTTTGTTTTAATTCCAGGCACTTCATTTAGCATTGATAACATCATATCTCTTCGTTTATGAAAAGCATCCTTCATATAATTTACAGATGTAGGGTTCGCTAGCATTGCAGCTTCTGTTGCTTTTTGAGCTACGGCACAAGTTGCAGATGTAATTTGACCTTGAATTTTATTGCATGCAGCGGCAATCCACTGTGGTGCAGCTATATATCCAACTCTCCATCCTGTCATAGCAAAACCTTTGGAAACTCCGTTTACGGTAACAACACGCCCTTTCATGTTCGTGATTGCAGCCATGCTGAAATGCGGTTCTCCAAAATTAATAAGTTCGTATATTTCATCGCATATAACATAAATGTCTGGATACTTCTCAAGCATTTTAGCAATAGCTTCTAGTTCTGCTTTACTATAAACAGTCCCGCTTGGATTACATGGTGTGCTAAATAAAAGCAATTTTGTGTTTGGCGTAATAGCAGCTTCCAATTGTTCTGGACTTACTTTAAAGTCATCTTCAATACTGCTTGGTATTTCTACAGGTGTTCCTTCAGCTAGTTTAATGATTTCAAAATAACTTACCCAATATGGCGCTGGAAGTAATACCTCATCACCAGGATTTAACAAACTCATGCAAACATTGGCAATGGATTGTTTAGCTCCTGTAGAAGCTACAATTTGTTCTGGAGTATATTCTAACCCGTTATCTCTTTTCAGTTTTTCTGCAATTGCTTCGCGCAACTCGGCTAGACCAGGAACAGGAGTGTAATGTGAAAAATTATTATCAATGGCTTTTTTAGCTGCTTCTTTTACAAAGTCGGGGGTGTCAAAATCAGGCTCTCCTAAGCTCAAAGCAATTACATCATGTCCTTGCATTTTTAATTCTCTACTCATCCGCGCCATAGCTAATGTAGCAGATTCAGATAGTCGATTTAGTCGTGTAGAAACTTTTGTCATTTTTAGATAAAATTTTATTGCAAATCTACTTATCGTATTTTATTTTGAATAAGTATATTGTCAAAAAAATATTGATTTATGAACAGATGTTTATTACTTTCATTTTTGCTTATGCTATTTATGAATGCAAATGCCCAAAAGGTATTTTCGGTAGAGTATTCAAATCAGGCAGATGTAAAGGTATTTGTGGTGGATTATGCCAATCAAGCAGATTTACATGTGTATAAAGTAGGCTATGCCAATCAAACTGGGAACAATGATGGAAAGTGGTTTTTTGTAGAGTATGCCAATCAAGCTGAGAAAAAGGTGTATTTTACTGATTATGCTAACCAAGCAGATGTGAAAATCTTTTTTGTTGAGTATGCTAATCAGGCCAAGTGGGTGAAAAAAGAAAAGCAGCACTTCTTTTATTAAGAACTTTCTTTAACCTTTAAGTTTAATATAACCCCTAAAATAACCAAAGCGATGCCCGCTAAACTCATCAAGGTATAAGTCTCTCCAAAAAGGATAAAACCAAACCCCAAAGCCCAAAAGGTTCCAATGTATTTTACACTGATTATTTTATTGATGACAGCACTTTGTAGTCCTTTCGTCATCAATATCTGAGCAATTTGAGTAAAAATGCCCATCAGTAATAAAAGCAACCAATCTGAGCCTATAGGTTGCACCCATTGAAAATAAGTTAGAACCCCCATAATAGGAGTAGCAACTAATGGAAAATAAAACACCACTACAATGGGGTGCTCAGTATCCTTTAATTGACGGATACAAGTGTAAGCCATACCAGAAAACATAGCAGAGATGATGCCAATGAGCATGAATGTAATAGATACACGTTCGTCAAAACCCTTTAAAAGCGCTACTCCTGCAAAAGACATACCGAAGTACAACCATTGTTTTATTTTCATTTTCTCTTTCAAAAAGATAGCTGCAAACAAAGCAGTGAAAATAGGAGAGAGGTATTGTATGGTGACAGCGCTGGCTAAGGGAATGTATTGAAGCGTATAGAAAAACATTGTGAGGGCAATGGTGCCAAACACTCCACGCATCAACAACACTTTTCGGTTATTTCCTAGAGGATGTAAGTTTAGTTGCTTCATCATGATTAAACAAATGCTAATGCTTACTAAGGATCGGAAAAAAACCAGCTCTACTGCAGGAAGGTGTGGTAAATACTTGACACATAATTGCATGAAAGAAAAAGCCAAGGAAGCCCCTAGCATATATAAAATACCCTTTCGCATTTATAGTAATTTTTGAGTAGCCTGATGAGGTGTTAATTTGCCTTGCGTGACAGCTTCTTCCATTTCAGCTATTTTATCAGCCATTCCTTCTTTATGGTAGAAGTTTGTTTTCAGCTTATCCTCTATACTTTCATGTAGCCAATAACGCGCTTGTTCTTGCCTTTTACTTTTTTTAAGTCCTCTGGATTGCATCCATTCTTGTTGTTCGCAAATAATATTCCAGACCCCATCAATATTGTCTTTTTCTAAAGAAGAACAAGTGGCTACTTTTGGTGTCCATCCAGTATCACTAGGCGGGAATAAGTGTAGTGCTCTTTTGTATTCCATGCGTGCGTTTTTCGCATTTTGGATGTTGTCTCCATCCGCTTTAGTAATAGCAATAGCATCCGCCATTTCCATGATTCCTCTTTTGATTCCCTGAAGTTCATCTCCAGCACCAGCTAGCATGAGGAGTAAGAAAAAATCGACCATAGAGTGTACAGCTGTTTCTGATTGTCCTACACCAACAGTTTCTATCAAGATGATTTCGTATCCAGCCGCTTCGCATAGTAAGATACTTTCACGTGTTTTTCTGGCAACTCCTCCTAAAGAACCAGTAGTAGGAGAGGGGCGAATAAATGCTAAGTCATCAATAGCGAGCTCATTCATTCTAGTTTTATCGCCTAAAATACTTCCTCCTGTACGCTCGCTACTGGGGTCAATAGCTAATACTGCTACCTTTTTACCTTGAGAGGTGAGGTGTTTTCCTAATGCTTCAATGAAAGTGGATTTGCCTACGCCTGGCACACCTGTTATCCCTATTCTTACTGATTTGCCACTGTGTGATAAACAAGCTGAAAGAATTTCTTGTGCTTGTACTTGATGTTCGTGAAGCGTACTTTCAACTAAAGTGATGGCACGCCCTAAAGCGGTTCTTTCGTTATTAAGTAGTTGTTGTATGATTTCAGCAGTATTCACTTTCTGCTTGCAATTAATTTATCTAAAATATTGATAGCGGCCTCTGCAATAACTGTTCCAGGTCCAAAAACACCTGAAACTCCCGCCTTAAAGAGGTAATCGTAGTCTTGTTGTGGGATGACACCTCCAGCGATTACTAAGATGTCTTTTCTTTCTAGTTTTTCTAATTCTTCAATTACCTGAGGAACGAGTGTTTTGTGTCCTGCTGCTAAAGAGGAAATACCTAGTATATGCACATCATTTTCTACGGCTTGTTTAGCTGCTTCAGCTGGTGTTTGAAATAATGGACCCATATCTACATCAAAACCCAAATCTGCAAAAGAAGTAGCTACTACTTTAGCTCCTCTGTCGTGTCCGTCTTGCCCCATTTTTGCAACCATAATTCTTGGTCTACGACCTTCTATAGTAGCAAATTCATCTGCTAGTTGTTGTGCTTTTTCAAAATGTGGATTGTTGTCTATTTCCATCTTGTAAACTCCAGATATAGATTTTATTTGTGCTTGATAACGCCCAAAAACTTCTTCACAAGCATACGAAATTTCTCCCAGAGTAGCGCCTGCTCTTGCGGCTTCAACAGCTAGTTCGAGTAGGTTTCCTGCTCCAGTTTTACAGGATTGGGTAAGTGCATTCAAGCTTTCGTTTACAGCACTTTGGTCACGATTAGCCTTCAGTGTGTTTAAACGATTGATTTGTGCTTCTCTAACAGCTGTGTTATCAACTTCTAAAATATCAAATTTTTGATCTTCTTTTTCCAGCTTGTAAGCATTAACCCCAACTATGGTGTCTTTTCCGCTATCGATACGGGCTTGTTTACGAGCAGCAGCTTCTTCAATACGCATTTTAGGAATCCCAGTTTCTATGGCTTTCGCCATGCCGCCTAGCTCTTCAATTTCTTGAATGTGTTCCCAAGCTCTATGAGCCATATCATGTGTTAGTTTTTCAACATAATATGAGCCGCCCCATGGGTCAACAGTTTGACAGATGCCTGTTTCTTTTTGAAGGTATATCTGAGTGTCTCTTGCAATCTTTGCAGAGAAATCTGTAGGTAAAGCAATAGCTTCATCTAATGCATTAGTGTGTAAGGATTGTGTTCCGCCCATTGCAGCAGCCATTGCTTCAACACAAGTACGAGTGACGTTGTTAAACGGATCTTGTTCGGTTAAGCTCCAGCCACTGGTCTGACAGTGCGTTCTTAAAGCTAAAGATTTAGGATTTTTCGGATAAAATTGATTTACCAATTTAGCCCACAGCATACGAGCTGCACGCATTTTAGCAATTTCCATAAAATGGTTCATTCCTATTCCCCAAAAGAAAGAAAGGCGAGGAGCAAAGGAATCAATATCCATTCCCGCTTTTAGTCCAGTTCGGATGTATTCCAAACCATCAGCTAAAGTATAAGCAAGCTCAATATCTGCAGTAGCACCGGCTTCTTGCATATGATAACCTGAAATACTAATACTGTTGAATTTGGGCATATTTTGAGAGGTATACTCAAAAATATCAGCAATAATGCGCATAGAATGTGCAGGTGGGTAAATGTAAGTGTTACGCACCATAAATTCCTTTAAGATGTCATTTTGTATGGTTCCAGCTAATTGTTCTGGTTTTACACCTTGCTGTTCGGCAGCGACAATGTAAAAGGCCATGATGGGAAGTACGGCTCCATTCATAGTCATGGAAACCGACATCTTATCCAGAGGGATTTGATCGAAAAGAATTTTCATATCCTCCACCGAATCAATAGCAACACCGGCTTTTCCAACATCACCTAGCACGCGTTTGTGATCGGAATCGTATCCTCTATGGGTAGCCAAATCAAAAGCAACTGAAAGTCCTTTTTGTCCTGCAGCTAAGTTTCTTCTATAAAAAGCATTGGACTCTTCTGCAGTAGAAAATCCTGCGTATTGACGAATGGTCCAAGGACGCATTACATACATGGTAGAGTAAGGGCCTCTTAAGTTAGGAGCTATGCCTGCTACAAAATTAGTGTGTTCGGTTTCTTTCAAGTCAGCACTACTATAAACAGAGTTAACTTCTATTTGTTCAGGAGTCAACCATTTTTCACTTTTTGAAGGATTTGATGTAGAGCTTGTTTCAATTCCAAATTCCTTCAGCAATTCTGCAGTTAGTGTTTCAATATAATAAGCTCCTGCACCGGGATCTTGTACTTTATTAAGATAGCTTTCGTCTTTTAATATATTTTGTTGATTTCTTGCAATTCTATCAGAGAATTCACTTGATGCTTCAAACGAATGATTGTAAGGATAGATGAGCAGACCATCGCAGCCACCAAAAATTGCTGACATTCCTTCTGTAGTACTTCTTAATAAGTTGTTGTAAGCAAATTCTTCAGTCTTATTATTAAGTTCGGTTTGTGCAAAAATGTATGGATTTTCTCCTGTTTCTTTTTTCCATAGAATACGGAAAGCACGAAGTTTAGCAATCTCTAAAAAGTAGTTGCTACCAATACTAAAAACAAACTGCTTTTTTTCTTGACATTTTTTTCCTTGGATTAGTGCATCTGCAATTTGTTCTTGAGTAGTTTTTCCTTCTGCTAAAATGCTGTAATAGAAAAAGTTTGGAAGCGTCCCATTTTCTTTTCCGTGAAAGGCACCTTTAATAGATTGTTTGTCTAATCCTCTTTTTTTGATAAGCATTTCAAAATCTTGCACAATAGAAGGAAAATAGTTTCTAAAATCTACACGAATATGTTGAATTAAAACATCTTTGAAAAGTATGTCTAAATCATTTGGATTATCAATACAAAGAGCTGTCGCTCCATTGGCTAAAGCTTGTAGTACTGCTTGGTTGGCTTTAGATGGGTTAGAGCCATCAATAAGTTGATAGATATCCCAGTCTCTTGTGGAGTTAACAGGGTTGTTTTGAGGGCTGTTTTCTTGATTGTATACAGCATCTACTTCGATTCCTTCAGTTTGAGAAATAAGTTTTTCTCTATAGTCTGCACCTTTGAGATCTGTTTGGATTTTTTCTTTCCACGCTGCTAATGAAACAGGGGAGAACTCATTGAATAGTTTACTCATCTTCCTCTATGATTACAATCACATCTTCATTGTCTTTTTTCATAAGGTACTTTTCCCTTGCAAATTTTTCTTGTGTTTTTGGATTTGTAGTAAGCTCATGTAAAGCAATGCTATCCTTTTGTATTTCGGATTCGTAAAAGTTTCGTTTTTCTTCTAAGTTTTGGATTTCTTCTTTTAATTTAGATTGTTTAACTAGATTGTGTGAATCAAAAAAAGCAACCCAAATAAGTACTATACCTCCTACCAGAATATACTTATTCTTTAAAAAGGCAGGTATTTGTTCGTAATATCTTTTGAAGAAATTCATAAAACAAAAGTAATAAAAAGCCCCGCTCATAAAGCGGGGCTTTTTGTGTTATCCTAAGAACGGATAGCGGTAGTCTGTTGGTGGAACAAAAGTTTCCTTAATTGTTCTAGGAGATACCCATCGCAATAAATTCAAGATAGAACCAGCTTTGTCGTTAGTTCCAGATCCTCTTGCGCCTCCAAATGGCTGTTGTCCTACTACAGCTCCGGTTGGTTTGTCATTGATGTAGAAGTTGCCCGCAGCATTTTCCAATGCTTTAATGGCTTGGTCAATTGCATAGCGGTCTACTGAGAAGATAGCACCTGTTAGGGCGTACTCGCTTGTTTCATCAACCAAAGCAAGTGTTTCTTTCCATTTGTCTTCATCATATACATAAATAGTGATGACAGGTCCGAAAATCTCTTCACACATTGATTTAAACTTCGGATTTGTTGTTACAATAACCGTTGGTTCTACAAAGTAGCCTTTAGATTTATCGTAGATGCCACCCGCAATAATCTCTGCATCATCAGCATCTTTAGCAAAGTCAATGTAAGAAGCGATTCTATCGAAAGAAACTTCAGAAATAACTGCATTGATGAAGTTTGAAGGGTCTTCAGGGCTTCCCATTTTAAAAGACTTTACATCTTCCATTAATTGTGTTTTTACGTCTTCCCAAATGTTTGATGGAATGTATGCGCGTGATGCAGCTGAACATTTTTGTCCTTGATATTCGAAAGCTCCTCTAGAGATTCCTGTTGCTACCTCTGCAGCTACTGCCGATTTGTGCGCAACGATGAAGTCTTTACCACCAGTTTCACCTACAATTCTTGGGTAACTTCTGTAGTTGGCAATGTTGTTTCCTATTTCTTTCCATAGGTGACGGAATACGCCAGTAGAGCCAGTGAAGTGAAGTCCTGCAAAATCTTTGTGTTTAAAGATGACCTCTCCAGCAACTGGTCCGTCAACAGTAATCATGTTAATAACGCCATCAGGAAGTCCTGCTGCTTGGAATAATTCCATAATTACTTTAGCAGAATATACTTGTGTGTCTGCCGGTTTCCAAACAACTACATTACCCATCATAGCTGGTGCTGCACATAAATTAGCGCAGATTGATGTGAAGTTAAAAGGAGTGATTGCGAAAACAAAACCCTCCAATGGTCGATGTTCTAGTCGATTCCACATTCCAGGAGCAGATTCTGGCTGTTCTTGATATAGTTGAGTAACATATTCAGCGTTAAACTTGAAAAAATCGATTAATTCACAAGCGGCATCAATTTCTGCTTGAAAAACATTTTTTGATTGTGCCAACATAGTAGCAGCATTGATTTTTGCTCGGAATGGACCTGCTAGTAAATCAGCTGCTTTTAAGAATATAGAAACTCTATGCTCCCAAGGCATATTAACCCATGTTTCTCTTGCTTTTAAAGCGGCATCAATTGCTTGATTAACATGATTGGTATCACCATAGCTAAAATGACCTATTACATGTTGATGGTCGTGAGGAGGTGTAATAATCTTTTTGTTTTCAGTCATGATTTGCTCACAACCAATGTACATCGGCACATCAATTTGATTATTATACATGTTTTTGTAAGTTGATAAGACTTCTTCTCTCTCTGGCGTTCCCAGAGCATAAGATAATACCGGCTCGTTTGTGGCTAATGGTACATTGAAAACTCCTTTTGACATATCAAAAAATTGTTTAGTTAATTTTAAAAATGATCTGCAAATATATCATTATCTGTATTTTTATCATGTGATATGATCATTTATCAGATACTCTTTGTCATTAAAATTATTAGTTTGTTAATGTTAAATTCTTATCACATATTAATATTTTTGCCTTTCATATTATTTTTAATTGAAAATTTTTATCAAAATTAAATTACTCCACTTAATCTAAAATAAATTATGATTTCAAAAACCCATAATTCATTCTTTCTAATTATTTCAATATTAATTGGAAGTATTTTAAATTTAAATGCAAGACAAAATTCAAATTCTATTACTGATTCTTTGAATAATTATGATGCATTAGAATTTAGAAGTATTGGTCCTGCACTAATGTCTGGAAGAGTTTCAGATATTGTAATTAATCCAAATAATGAAAATGAATGGATTGTTGCTACGGGTTCAGGCGGTGTATGGAAAACAACTAATGCAGGAACAACATGGAATCCTATTTTTGATAATGAAAATAGTTTTTCAATTGGTTGTGTAACATTAGACCCTAAAAATCCAAAAATTATATGGGTAGGAACAGGAGAAAATGTTGGTGGGCGTCATGTAAGTTTAGGTGATGGTATTTATAGAAGTTTCGATGGCGGCGAAACTTGGAAAAATATGGGCTTAAATGAATCTGAACACATTTCTAAAATTATAGTAGATAAGAGAAACTCTAACATTGTTTTAGTAGCAGCACAAGGACCTCTTTGGAGTAAAGGTGGTCAGAGAGGTATTTTTAAAAGTGTTGATGGCGGTAATACTTGGAAAAAAACCTTAGGTGATAATGAATGGGTTGGAGCAACAGATATTATTCAAGATTATACTAATCCTGATATTCTCTATGCTGCTACATGGCAAAGGCATAGAACTGTTGCAGGTTATATGGGAGGAGGACCGGGGACTGCCATATATAAATCCACTGATTTAGGAGATACTTGGGTGAAATTGAAGAACGGTCTACCAAATAGCAATATGGGTAAAATTGGACTTGGGATTTCTTTTCAAAATCCAGAAATAATTTATGCTGCTATTGAGCTTGATAGAAGAAAAGGTGGTTTCTTTAGATCTAATGATGGAGGTCAAAACTGGATAAAAATGAGCGATGCTGTTTCAGGTGGAACAGGTCCACACTATTATCAAGAATTATATGTTTCACCTCATAATTTTGATGAAGTATACTTAGCTGATAATTATATGCAAGTTTCCTTTGATGGCGGTAAAACATTTTCGAGAATGAATGAGTCAGAAAAGCACGTAGATAATCATGCAGTTGCATTCAAAAAACATGATGAACATTATCTTTTAATTGGATGTGATGGTGGTTTATATGAAAGTTTTGATAAGACAAAAAATTGGAAATTTGTCAATAACTTGCCAATCACCCAGTTTTATAAGATTGCTGTTGATGACGCATTTCCATTCTATAATGTATATGGTGGAACACAAGATAATAATACTCAGGGAGGGCCATCAAGAACAGATAATTTACACGGCATACGAAATTCTGATTGGTTTGTTGTTTTAGGTGGTGATGGGCATCAGCCAGCCACTGAGCCAGGCAACCCAAACATAGTTTATGCTCAATGGCAAAGAGGAAATTTAAACAGACATAATAAAATAACAGGGGAAAACACTAATATCAAACCACATCCAGAAATTGGAGAAAAATCCGAAAGATTTAATTGGGATGCGCCAATAATTGTTAGTCCTCATAAAAACGAAAGAATATACTTTGCATCACAAAGAGTTTGGAAATCTGAAGATAGAGGAGACAGCTGGATGCCAATATCCCCAGATTTAACAAAAAATATTGAAAGAATTTCTACAAAGTTTTATAATAAACATCAAAATTGGGAAAATGCTTGGGATATTTATGCTATGTCAAATTACAGTACAATTACATCATTGTCCGAATCAAGTATTAAAGAAGGTTTGATATATGTTGGGACTGATGATGGTGTTATTCAAATAACCGAAGATGATGGGTTAAATTGGAGAAAAGTAAATTTTAATAAAATATCAGGTTTACCTTCTACTGCTTTTGTAAATGATATAAAAGCTGATTTATTTGATGAAAATAAAGTAATTGCCGTATTTGATAATCACAAATATGGTGATTACAATTCCTACCTTTTTCTAAGCAACGACAAGGGTAAGACATGGAAAAATATTTCTCCAAACTTACCTAAAAACACTTTTCTTTGGAGGATAGTACAAGATCATATTGATGAAGATTTATTCTTTTTAGGA
>CEUV01108369.1_pt1 | contig 23889 bp, 18 predicted proteins | sample 356401 | NCBI WGS metagenome assembly CEUV01 (sample SAMEA2622710, study PRJEB7988) | marine metagenome | isolation source: saline water (ENVO:00002010), including
CCGACTTCAACTAAAAACGGAGTCCCAGAAAAAACTGATGGTGTACGGCTAATTGGTAGTGTGTAAAAATCAGGTCTGTATTCTTCTAAAACCTGCTTTAAACCCATTTTGATTAGTTTGGGCCCGATAGGTACTAAAATGCCACTAGTAGGAGTACGAATACTTGTACTTTTGAAAGATTCAATTAAGGCCTTTGCTTCTATACGAGTTAAATCTTGAGGCCTTACAATATTTGCAATTCTAGATTTTTTAAGAACATCGTTTATACTTTTTGTACCCATAGAAGAGAAATCTTTACGAAGAAATTTCCCCATCTGATGCTCAGAGCTGTGCTGTGCCATTCTCATTACTTGGCCAAGTTCGACTCCGTGCGGGTGAGGTTTTACACCCTCTGTTGGCAGTTTAGGTAATTTTGAAATCGCACGATCAAAAGTGAAAACTCTTTCATCAGGATTAATGAAGACAACCTTAGCATGTGGGTTGACGATTGAAGTTGATTTGATATATTCAAGAACAGAAGGTCTTGCCTCACGATATCTACCTTTAATTGAAAACGAAACCTTAGTTCCGTGCTCTTTCTCAGGATAAATTCCATCTTCATTAGCTTCTTGCAATTCATCTTTCCAAATGAAATCTTCTTTTCTTTCAACATTTCCTCGATTATTACGGGTGTCTAATTTCATGGTTATTTTTGTAGCTAAATGATCCTTAGAAATTCTAGTGCAAATGACTGCAGAACGTCCTGTTGTCAGTTGACCATACATAATTGCAGCAGAAATACCAATACCTTGCTGTCCACGAGATTGCTTTCCGCTACCAAATCTTGAACCATATAGGAGCCTACCAAAGACGTTAGGTACATTTTCTTCTATGATTCCCGGTCCGTTATCCTCAATTGAGATACTTAATTCATCTTTCCCTTGATTTTTAATTTTGATAATTAAATCAGGAAGGATTCCTGCTTGTTCGCATGCATCTAGACTATTGTCTACTCCTTCTTTAACAGCAGTAATTAGAGAATGTGTGGGGTTATCAAATCCTAAAATATGTCTATTTTGTTCAAAAAACTCGGATACAGGTATATCTCTTTGTTCTTTTGCCATTTGGTGGGCTTTAGTTTTTCTAGTTTTCTTATTTTTTACATTTTTAGATTTAACCTTTCCTCCTATAATTTTACTTGAGTTTAGATTGGTTTCCTCTTTCTTTTCAGTTTTCTTCTCTTCCTTAATCTCAACGTCCTGTTTTTTTTCAGGTTTTTTTTCTTCAGTTTCAAAATTAAAGGTCATTTGACCCATTAATAGCCTATAAAGACCAATAATTAAATTAGATGCCTGATTAGTAATAGTTTATTTTGCATCTTCTAGATTTAGGCAATTGATTTCTTACGGTAATTTTGTTCCAATGTGCACAGCCTACAATATTGCCGTTATATCTTATTGCAATAAATCCAGGCTCTATTTTGATAGGGCCAGAAGGCACTTGCAGGTCATTTCCTTTACAATAATTTATTAAATCTTTTTCACCTATATCTAAAACATTTTTAGATATATTTGCGCTAAACAGTTGGAGAAAATTTGTAGTAGGTTTTGGTGTCTTGTCAAATCGAAAGATACACAATCCGGAGCTTTCTGGTACTAATCTTAATTCAAGTAATTTTTTGATTAAGTATATTTTGTTCTTACTTCCTTCATACAATTGATAATTTTCAAATATCTCTTTAGAAATGCCAAATCTTTCTACACAGTATTCAATTAGCATCACTTTTTTCTCTTCTTTTAGTAAGACTAACACTTTTCAATCCTCGCAATGAAAAAGCCGTCTGTATCATTGTGGTGTGGCCAGACTCTCTTGCATTTTTCTATTTCACTATCAAATTTTTCATCTTTCCAATACTTAATTCCCTTTTCCATTTTTAGATTTTTTATATTAATATTCTTTAATTTTACAGAATGCTCTTCTAATATTGAATTCACAACATGTTCATTTTCCTCTGGCGCAAAAGTGCAGGTTGAATAAACTATTTGGTTTCCTTTTTCAGCCATTTCGCAGGCTCTGTTGAGAATTCCTTTTTGTATTTTTGAAAACCTTTCATAATCCTTTTCTTTAAGATTTCTGTTAATTGTATTTTTTTTCCGAATGGTCCCTTCAGAACTACAGGGAGCATCAACCATATAAATATCAGCTTCGGTATTCGGGAATGATCTAAAATCTCTTAGGGTGACCGTTGTGTTTAATATTCCTAATCTGTCTAAATTACCTCTTAATGCCTTTAACCGTGAATGTTTGTTATCATTTGCTATAATTTCCCCTTTATTTTCCATCATTTCAGCAAGTTGAGTAGTTTTTGATCCAGGTGCAGCACAACAATCTATTATCCTTTTAGATTCATCGACGTCAGCGATAGATAACGCGGGCATCATTGACGTTAGCTCTTGTATATAAATTTGGCCAGAAAAATGCTCTATGCTACTTCCTAAATTATCTAGCTTTGTAGTGAATCCATTTCTGTACCAACTTGTAGAAGAAATAGAATTATCATATTTTCTCAAATTTTCTAATATTTTTCCAGTATCTCCTTTCAAAGAATTTATCCTAAATGACTGTTTCAAGGGTTGATTTATGCTTCTAGAAAATTCGTCTACGTTGTCAACTATTCTGGTGTAACGTTCAGCAATTCTTGTTTGCAAAGTAATTTGTTTTTGTATGTTCATGCCCTTAGAATATGGGCCATTGGATTTTTTACACCAGCCATTACATTTCTCGTATCAATAACTAGCTTAGCGTATTTCCCTACCATTTCATAATCTACATTTGAGTGATCTGTGGTGATTAGAACTGCATCTGCTTTGGCTAAATTTTCTTTATTTAAATCAACATATTTGATTTTTGTTGCATTTTTAATGTAAGGATCGTGATAGGATATGTTTGCGCCTTTAAATTTCAGTAATTCTATTATTTTTAATGCAGGTGATTCTCTCATATCATCAATATCTTTTTTGTAAGCTAGACCCAATATCAATATGTTACTATTTCGTATACTTTTAGAATGGTCGTTCAAAGCTTTTCCAACTCGATGGGACACATTTTCAGTCATTTTACGATTTATTTCGCCGGCAAGTTCTATAAATTTTGCCTCTGTGTTGTATTCTTTTGCCTTCCAAGAAAGATAAAAAGGATCAATTGGGATACAATGTCCTCCCATACCTGGCCCCGGATAAAATGGCTTAAATCCAAATGGTTTACTACTTGCGGCATCGATTACCTCCCAGATATTAATATTCATTCTTTCCAAGATTAATTTTAGTTCGTTTACCATAGCTATGTTAACGGCACGAAATATATTTTCCATTAACTTAGTAGCTTCCGCAGTTTCAGGCGAGCTAACTTTAATGGTAGTATCTATTATTTGTGAGTATAGAGTGTTCGCCACATTAAGACATTTTGGCGTTAATCCTCCAATTACTTTTGGAATTCTAGAAACAGAAAAATCTTTATTTCCGGGATCTTCACGTTCAGGGGAATATGCTAAAAAGAAATCTTTACCTGCAACTAAACCAGATGTTTCTAAAATTGGTTTAATAATTTCCTTTGTAGTTCCAGGATAAGTGGTGGATTCTAAAATTATTAACTGTCCCTTTTTTAGATTTTGAGAAACTGTAGAAGTTGCTTTTTCAACGAATGACATGTCTGGTTGTTCGTAGATATCTAATGGTGTTGGAACGCACATTAAGATACAGTCAACAGTTTCCAGTTCATTAAATTCGAAGGTCGCCCTACTACCATTTTCTATGAAACTTTTCATTTTTTTTGTAGATATATGTTTCATTATCTGTTTGCCCGAATTAATGTCATTTACCTTACTCTCATCAGTATCGAAGCCCAACACCTCAAATCCATTTTTAGTAAATTCAATTCCCAATGGAATTCCTACATATCCCATTCCAATTATTCCAATTATAGCCCTTTTATCATTTATTTTTTTAGTAAGAGCGTTTTCTATCATAATTTTTTAATCCATCCATAGTTATCGCTTTCGTTTCCAAATTGTATGTCTGTTAAAAAATTATATAGCTTATTAGTTATTTTTCCAACTTGCCCATTAGAAAAATTATGTTTTTTGTCTTTATACCTTATTGATCCAATTGGTGAGATAATTGCAGCAGTACCAGCACAGAATATTTCATCTGCTTTCATAACTTCATCAATACTAATTCTTCTTTCCTCGACATCCATATTGAGTTCGTTTTTAGCTAAAACTAGAACTGAATCTCTTGTTATTCCAGGCAATATAGAACCAGTTAATCTTGGTGTGACTAACTTATTTCCAAATATTGCAAAAAAGTTTGCAGCTCCAACTTCTTCAATATATTTTTCCTCTGCAGCGTCTAGGTAAATTACTTCAGCATATCCTTGTCTCTTAGCAACTCCACTTGGAAGCATTCCAGGGACGTAGTTTCCTACAGCTTTCACACCTCCAGTTCCTTTCAAAGGTGCACGATGGTAATCATTAGTTACTATGAGTTTAATCGGAGTTAATCCCCCTTTGAAATAAGGTCCGACAGGGGAGCAGTATACTATGAATGTGAAATCCGAAGAAGGAGCGACTCCTAGGCCTTCTCCAGAGCCAAAGATAATTGGTCTTACATAGAGTGCACCTTTTTCCGTACTAGGGATATAATCAATGTTATCTTTTACGACATTTGTAACTCCATCTAAGAATACGTTTTCAGAAATTTCGGGCATTGATAATCTTAAACATCCATTTGCAGCCCTTTTGGCATTTTCATCAGGGCGGAACATAATGATTTCATCATTTTTCGTTCGGTAAGCTTTCATGCCCTCAAACAGGCCTTGACCATAATTTAGAATTGTAGCAGCAGGCGAAATTTTAATGTCATTAAAAGGAATTAACTCTCCTTTTTTCCAATCTTCGCCAAGTTTACATTTAGAAACATACATTGATTTTGTTTCGGTGAACGAAAACGTCAAATTATCATAATCAATTTCATCAGGTTTCATTTGTGGTCCTCCATAAATTTTTGTAATTTCTTTTCTAGCGTTGGCATCTCATCTTGCCCTATAAAAGAAATGCATACGCGCAGCCCTTCGTGTCTAACCGAACCTGTTGATTTTAGGGTAATAGTAGATATTCCATATCTTAATAATTCTAGCATAAGATCATTCCCTTCATATCCGGGAAATGACATTGTCAAATAGAAACCATTTCCAACATTTTCATCCATATCTTTTTTGTAAACTTGTTCAAATCCGTATTTTAAGAAAATTTCCTTTACTTTTTCCGCTCTTCTTCCGTATTCGCTAGTGATTTCTATGAAATTAAATTTTCCACTCGTTGCAGCCTCTAGCATTTTAGCTAGTCCATGTTGAGCAGTGTGGCTTGTTCCTGAGGTAGTTACATACAATCCACCTAACGAGAATGCATGTCCAAATTGTTCTCTGTCACAAAATTTTTTTAGGTTACTATACTTTTTTTCGTTAATATGCGGAGAAATTATTGCAATGGCGCATCTTGGGCCAGGAAATGAAAATGCTTTAGATGCAGATACCAACGTAATCCAATTTTTTCCGTATTTTCCAATTGTTGGAATAAATGGCTTAGAAAATGGGACAGAGTAATCCTTTCTAAAATCCATTCCTATATATGCTAAATCTTCAATTGCGAGAATTTCGTTAGTATCGCAAATATTTGCAATTTCTTTTAGTTCAAAATTATTAAGACATGACCAGCTAGGATTATTAGGTGACGACCACAATATTCCACCAATTTGTCCATTCACAACATTCTTCTTTATTTCATTAATTAGTTTTTCGCCTCTGTAGTTGTATAAATCAATTCCGATAGCCTCAAGTCCTAAAAATTTAGCTTGATATCTTGTTACAGGGAATGTAGGATCTAAGTATAGAATGGTTTTTTTGTCCTTTATCATATTTCCTGCTAGTGCTTGAGAAATATATCCTCCTTGTAGTGAACCGCATGTAGGGATTATATGTTTATTTTCTAAGTCCAAATCTAAGAAAGCTTTTGCAAATTCACATCCTGCTTTTTTCAATTCAGGGATTCCATCGAATGGAGGATAAAATCCTTGCAATCCTTTATCGATTGCTTCTTTTTCAGCTTCTTTAGCAATTTCAGAAGTAGGGATATTAGGAATTCCCATCTCCATTCTAACAAATTCTATGTTATGTTTTTCGTTAATTATTGTTGCTAGTCTATTTGTTTCTCTAATAGATAAGTTTTTTGAATTAAATCCAGTTTCATTAAATATGTCATCTAGGTGTTGTTTTTCTAATGGAATATTTTCAGCCAATATTGTTCTCCTATCCTTCGTTTAAGCCAGCCCTTTCAAAAAGCTTTACATAATTTTATAAACAAGTTATTAATTAATATAAATGGTTAATATGATGCCTGTGGAATTAAACGGAACTTTGATTAAAGAGTTGAGAGGAAGAACATGTAGAATTTTGTCAGATGAAGGCTGGACTCAATCCAATTTAGGCAATGCCCTAGGAGTCAGTCAGGTAATGGCTGGTAACTATTTGCATACTTTACCTAAAAAATATAGCGAGCCAATAGAAAGTAACTTGCAAGAAGCCTCCGTATCGCTAGCAGATATTTTAAAATCACGAGAAGTATCTAAGTGGTCACTAAATATTAATGTAGATGAACAAGTAATTAGTATTAACTTTCCTTTACAAGATGACAAAGAACAAATTCTTAGCCAACTAACAGCCGTGCGCCGGCGGTTGGAATCTGCCTTACCTTTACTTTCTCCCCAGGTGCGTGTAAACATAGCAATAGCATCTAATGATGCGGTGAGTAAATCAGATATTGCTGCATTTCCTGGCCGTTTAACTCCGATTGGAAACAAAGCACGACCCATTTCATCTCCAAAATTTGGAGGTTCTTCTCACTTATCTGATTTATTAATAGAGCTGAGGAAACTAGATACTAAAATATCCACAATAATAAATCTTAGATGGGATCCTATTATTTCAGAAATACTAGAGAAATTAGATTTAAAAACCGTTAAACTAAAAAGAGATGATGAGGACTTAGTAATTAGTAAGGATGTTTTAAAATCAAATGCTATGATTGACGAAGGTGGATACGGTTTTGAACCATCATTGTATATTTTCAGTTCAGAAGCTGATATAGTTTGCCAGATTGTTGAAAATATAGCTTCTTCAATGAGGGTGTTGGCATGAATTTTCCAAACCTCAGTATGTTAGTGATAGCTTGTTTAGTTATATTTCCATCTTTTTCAGGTTGCATCTCAGAGGAGAGAAGTGATAACGAGCTAGTTATCTTGACTTATGATGTTAACGCATTATCTGATAGTATGATATCTAAATTTGAAAATAATACTGGTCTAGAAGTTAAGATGATCAAGGTTGAAGATTCAGGTTCTATCCTTAGTTATTTGATTCAGAATAAAGGATCAGGTAATGTCGATTTAGCTATTGGTCTAGACAATACCTATCTTCCAACAGCTATTGAATTGGACCTTCTTGAAGAAGTCAGCATCGCTAAAGATTCAATTTCAGGAACGAATTCTAATAGTGAAATGCAAGCTCTGGGCCCCTATGATGGAAATTTAGCAACTCCATTCGATATGGGATATATCTGCCTTAACTATGATTCAAGCATTGTTGATGGATTAAATTTTACGATACCCACAAGTTTGTGGAACCTTACTGAGCCAGAATGGAAAGGAAAAGTAGCACTTCCATCACCAATTACAAGTAGTCCAGGTCGGGGATTTATGCTTGCTACTCTTGATTATTTCGACTGGCAAAATAATGATGAAGATTTTAGTACTTGGTGGGCAGCTATGAAAGACAATGATGTAATCATAACCTCAGGGTGGTCAGAAGCCTATGAAACACATTATACTGGAGGTTATGGAGAATATACTGAGGGTTACATAGGGGATGCACACATTACGGTATCTTATTGCCACTCTCCTGGCGTAGAGTCATGGTATAATGGTAACTGGACAAAATCAGCCTCTCTTGATATTGACAAGACAGCTTTCTTTCAAGTGGAGTATGCCTCAGCAATTAAGGGAGGAAATTCAGGAAATGCAGAAAAGTTCATTCAGTATTTAATTTCTTCAGAAGTTAATTCACAAATGCCGGTTGAAAATTTAATGTATTCAGTTTTAGAAGGACAAAAATTACCAGAGGAAAATGGTTACCGCTTTAATTCAATAATCCCGTCTAATCCTGCAGACATAGATAATGTAGATATTGGCAAAAATATGGAAATTTGGCTTGAAGAGTGGAATGAAGCAATGATTAAGAGTGACTAATTTCCAAAAGTTTTTTGGTATTTCGGCAGTTTTCATATATACTGCAATTACAATTATTCCAATTGTTTTTGCTATCGATAGACTAGTCTTGGTATCTGGCATTAACCCTATATTGTGGATTCATTCATTAGATCAAAACTATGTATCACAAAATAGTATCGCTTTTACTTTTGTACAGGCATTTTTCTCTACAATTCTAACTGTATTAATCGGTTTTCCTGTAGCCTGGGTTTTAGGGAGATATAGTTGGCCCTTCAAGCCTTTTTTGAGGTCAATTCTAACGTTGCCTTTCGTTATTCCAGCTATTATTGCAGCTATGGGTTTTTTGACTATCACAGGGCCATATGGATTAGACGTTAGAACTGACGAATCTACTTGGTGGTGGACTTTGATTTTTTCCCATGCTTGGTTTAATATTGCTTTAATAATTCGATTTTGTGAACCTGTTTTATCAACGTTAAATCCTAATTTTGAAGAACAATTATTGCTACTACCTAATGGAGTTACATTTCTTTCAAGGTTAAAAAATTTATGGATACCTATTTTGACACCTGCGATTGCAGCAGCATCATGCATGACTTTCGTTTTTTCATTTACTTCTTTTGCACTTGTTAAATGGATTACAGTTAGAGATAAGACACTTGAAAGCACCATGGCTGAAGTGTCTTCTTCTGCAGGAATTCAAGGCTACATGGAGTCATCTTCAGATATAGTCCTTGGAGCTTCACTTATTCAATTTTTGGTACTTTTATCATCACTTTGGTTAATGTCTTTTTTACAGTCAAGGAGGCAAACAAAATGGCACCAAGCTAGTGAATTATTTGCTCAAAATAAAAATACTAAAGGTTGGTTTGTTTTAGTACCTGCTATTTTTTTCGTGCAGTTACCTATTACTTCAGTAATTCTGGGTTCGTTTAGGGTTAGAGACGTGAGTGAGAATTCGAATTCATTTAAGTGGAGCACGGAAGGCTGGTCTGAAGCTTTCCAAGGATCATATTCATTCCCTCCTCTTTCTGAAGCTTTATTCAACTCATTAATTTATTCATTCGGAACCTTAATTATTGCATTACCTCTAGGATACATTTTAGCATCAACGATACATAAACTTGAAGAAAACAATTCGAATTTATCTAGAATATTAGAAATATACACAATGTTACCTTTTGCTCTAAGTGCGGCTATGATTGGATTAGGTGTTATGCTTGGTATAATCAAACTTAATCCGAGCGCAGCATATGATTTTCGTTTTTTGCCAATTCTTGCTCATGTTATAATCACAGTCCCTTTTGTAGTTCGAATAATCTTACCAGCTTTACGTTCCTTTGATTTAAGTTACGATGAGAATGCTAAAGTCTTGGGAATGAGTAATTTTAGCAGGTTCCTCAAGATTAAATTGCCGTTGATGAAAGGTTCCATTCTAGTCGCTACGGTTTTTACATTAGCTATGTCTTTGGGTGAATTTGGAGCTTCTTTTATTGTTGCCCGTAATTCAGAATGGACAACTCTTCCTTTACTAATTGATTCTTTAAGAGGTAAACCTATGAAAGATCCACTTACTGTTCCATCTTCGAATGCAGTTGCTACAGTTCTTATGTTAATTACAATGATTCTATTCTTGATAGTTGAAAAATTTAGAAATACTAAAGACAGAGGTATGTTCTGATGCTAAGCTGTGTTAATTTGTCTAAAAAATATAGCAAAATTCTGTTTAATGAATTGAACATAAATCTTGAAAAAGGAGAAATATTAGCAATAATAGGTCCTTCGGGCTGTGGCAAAACTACACTCTTAAGATGCATTTGCGGTCTTGAAGAGTTAGATTCAGGCAAAATATTACTGAATGGCGATGACATAACTAAAATTCCAGCAGAGGAGCGTGGTATTGGTTTACTTTTTCAGAAACCGGTTCTCTATCCTCACTTATCAGTTTCCGGAAATCTTTCACTTGCTTCGTATAGTAATCATGAGAAAGCTCTCGTCGAAGTAGGTTTGCCTAATTTTGAAGATAGAGATGTTTATACTTTGTCAGGTGGGGAGGGGCAGAGAGTAGCTCTTGCTAGAGCTCTCCTTGCGAATCCAAACGTCTTATTGTTAGATGAGCCATTTAGTGCGTTAGATTTAGATATGTCTATTAAATTGATAAGTGACGTGAGAGCTTTGCTTAAACATCGTAGCTGTCCCGCAATATTAGTAACTCATAACATAGAGGAAGCAAAGCTTTTTTCAGATAGAATGATTGATTTGTCAATGGTATAGTTTGTCTTATCATTGGTGAAACAAAACGAAATTTCCACGGATTAGGAGTATATTTCCACTGTGACATTGGATTTCCACTTTTCCAGATTCGCCGATTTCATTATGAATCCCTCTTCCTCCCATTTTTAGTTTTTCGTGATTTAATTCCCATCTTGCCCCTTCGATACTAACTCTTGCTTCAGGTACCGCAATTAGAGAAAATAAGGTGCCTTTTTCATCTTTTATGATTTCTAAATCTGAAATACATTTTACGGTGAATCTATCATCAATTAGTTCAATTCGAGAGTCGAAAGCTAGGCCCAAAGCAGCAATTGTATGATCAATTCTTCCTCCAGACCACCCTACAATTTGAATTTTCTTTGAACCTCTTTCAATAGCATATTCTACAGCTTTCTCTAAATCGGTTTTTTGAATATCTTTGTTTAATATTAACCAATCTTCCAATTTTGTAGATGTTTTATCAGAAATAGAATCTAAATCCCCTATTACTTTATCAGGCAATATTTCATACTCAAGAAGTCTATCAGCACCTCCGTCAGCGGCAACAATTAGCTTATTTCTTGACAATTCAATTACACTTTTACTCAGCGGTCTGTTTCCTACGATTAGTGCATCCATGATTTATTTTATTAATTTTTTCTTATTCATATTTATTTGTCTTAGATATCTTTTTCCAAAAAATGTAAAGAGTTTGCTTCTTAGTGTATTTTTGGCGATTTTCTTTGATTCATTTCTATATGTAATCTTTTCATAAATATCCATAAAATTGCTACTGGCGTGGTATTTTTCCCTTAATTGGTCATACTTATTTTTATCAAAGTGTTCCCAAAATTGGTTGTAATCAAAATAGCACGTTGAAAAAAATCCCTTAAACACGCCGTTGGCAAAAGAAAATTTTTCAAACGTCTGATTTATTATTCTTGAATCAATATTACTATTTTTGATGCCATAAATTCCTACGTCTAAAATCATGTTATCTTCACAAATATCTTTTCTTCTTGTACTGAATGTCTTATCAGGGTGATAATTGTCTTTACTTGGACAAATCCATAGAGGATATGTTTCAGTCATTTCATCGACTATTTCCAAGGCTTTTTTCAAATTAGATAGCGGTACGCCGATGTCTGTTGTAAGGACGTACTCGTCTCTCGCATAATCTCCTACAATTTGATTAGCAGCTAAGAAATATTTACCAACATTTAGACCGTCTCCTCGAATCATTTTTCTGGGTATTAAAGAATAAACTAGTCCCGCGTAGAGATAATCTCTTAATTTATATGGAGTGTAAAGGTAATGGCCCCAAAAAGCAGAATAGCTGTATCTCTCTAAATAATCTACGAGTCTCAAATAATTATAATCTTTTTTATTTGCTATCTGAGCATAAATGCACATGTGCCTTTGTTTTAGGATACTTTTATCTTTTATGATTAATATTTCTTCTTTTCTAACTTCTTTAACAAAATTAGCACATACAATAGTAAAATCATTCTTACTATTTACAAATGCTTCAATGAAATCATCTTTTTCTTTCTTTATCCTTAGTGAAAAATCTGAATAAAATTCGTTGAAAGATTTATAGTGTAGATAATTTATTTTCACATAACTCTCACAATCTATTAGCTTCATTTTGACTCTTGTGATAATTCCCATTGTTCCATATGTTCCTCCAATACCGTAATACAAGTCTGAATGATTTTTTTTTGAGACATTTCTAACAAGTTCTCCATTACCGAGCACGATGTCGAAATCTATAACATTGTTATTGAAGAATCCATGGATATAAGAATTAGAGCCTAAAGCTAATCCACCTAAACATCCACCTACTGTAAAATTATCACCCTCCGGTAATGAAGGTACCATTTTCTTTTTAGCTATAGTTTTCCTATTTATCTGCCCTACGCTTACTGAAGCTTCACAATCTATGCAGTCTTTTTCAATAGACAATATAGAATCAAGTTGTGCAGTTTCAATTTTCGTTTGCTTAATTTTGAATTGTAAATCACGATGGTTGTGCCCTTTTCTATTTGTTGTAATTAGGTTCTTGTTTTTTTCAATAATCTTACAGATTTTTTCTACTTTTTTGTGATAGTTCCTGTATGTCATACTTACATCAAATTGACTTTTCCTGTAATGAAAGGATTATTTTTCTTTTCATCTCCTAGTATAGTCTTGGGTCCATGTCCTGAATATATTGTGGTATTGTCAGGTAACGGTAAAATTTTTTGTTTTATACTTTCCATAAGCTCATTAGAATTTCCTCCTGGTAAATCAGTTCTACCTACTGATCCTTTGAAAACAACATCACCTCCAATTAGTACTCCTTTAGTGTAAAAGCACAACGAATCGGGACTGTGGCCTGGGCAATGTAAAATTTCAAACGTAGTATTTCCTATTGTTACGTTATCGCCTTCATTAAGAAATCCACCATGTTCTATCTTTGAGATTTTGTATCCAAATGATGCAGCAATAGGCCCAACGTTACCGAGCATAGTAACTCCTAGAGGTGAAATTTCTAATTTTAGCTTTAGTCTTTCCATAGCTTCATTGCTTCCAGCAATGTGATCAATATGGCAGTGTGTTGCAATAAGGCGAGTAACGTTCATTCCTTCTAAATCAGCTAAATTAATTATTTTTTCTATTTCATCGCCAGGATCGAAGAATATAGTTTCTTTTGATTCTTCATCCATTACCAAAGTTGCATTCATATCTAGAGGCCCCACTGGAATCTGTAAAATTTTTAAAGGCATAATTAAAAAATCTTTTCTCCTTCAGGCGCAATTATGGTATTTTCGACATCATGATTTAATGAAATATTAGGGCCAATAATAGAATTGTTAATTGTAGATCCATAAATCTTGCTGTCTGAAAGTATTACTGTATTTGAAATCACAGATTTTTCTATGAATACATCTGGACCAATTACTACATTTGGTCCTATTATAGAATCTACAACTTTGCTTGTTTCGTGAACCTGCACTTTATTTTTTAATTCATTATTTTCACTTTCGATGTTGGTATCTAGGAGTTTGAAGTTTGCTTCTAAGTAAGATTCAGGAGTTCCAGCATCTATAAAATATCCTTCGAATGGTATTCCATATAGCCCATTTCCTACTATTTTAGGAAAAATATCTCTCTCTATAGATATCTTTTCATTTTCGGGAATTATACTAATTATCTCAGGCTCAAGAATATAGGTTCCAGCATTTATCAGGTTAGACAATTCCTCGCCCCTAGGAGGCTTTTCCTGGAATTTTAATATTTCACCTTTTACTAACTTCACAACTCCAAATCTATTAGGATTTTCAACTTCCCATAAAGCTAATGTACCTTTAGCTTCTTTTGATTTGTGATATTCTATCATTTCATCTAAATTAATTGAAGTTACAACATCTCCATTGAAAACAGCAGTAGTTCCAGTTATATATTTTTCACAATTCTTCATAGCGCCACCGGTGCCAAGAGGTTCTTTTTCTGGAACAATTATGACTTTTCTTCCTACATTAGTTTTTTTGAAATATTCAAGCATTTGTTCTAGGCCATAATTTACAGCTAAAATTACCGTATCTATTTTTTCGGGAAGCTTTCGTATCATTCTTTCGACCATTGGAACATTAACAAGAGGTAGTAGGGGTTTTGGGATAGTTTTAGTCAAAGGTCTCAATCTTGTACCTAAACCGCCGACTAAAATTATAGCTTCCATATTATTTATTCATCTAAGAAGTGATGTATTAATGTTATGCAGGCTGAAGTTAATAGACTAGTTTCTCCGATTTTCAACTTGTCAAATGATTTGAGTATTTCCATTTCATCATCAGTAGGGTCTCTGTCGTCGCCTAGTACAAATGTTTCATAATTAGATTTAACTTCTTTATCACCCTTTTCACTCAGTAGAGCTGGTTTTGGTAGCTTTTTAACCAGTTCTTCAAAGCTTTCTCTTTGAATGGTTACGCCCGGGCTTGTCTCCAGTGGGCCTTTATTCTCATTCAGTTTAATTAAACCATTACGTATTAATGCAGCAGTTGACCTTTCATCGGGATTTAGATATTTTATATTTTTACCAGAAAAGTGAATGGTAATGTCAGGTTTAGGTTTTCCTCTTAATGAGAGCCATACGTCAGTGTCTCTTCTAATTCCGTGTGATTTCCATAATGAAGCAGTTACTGATCTTACCAAAACATCTAATCTCCCAGCACCTCCGCAAATATCATCTAATTTCCAATCAGCTACAGTGTGCGCCCTATGGCCAATAATAAGGAAATTTCGTTTAGCCATCATTTCTTCTTTTTAGATTTCTTTTCTACCATTTCAGCTTCCTGTATTTCTTCTTCAAAGTTCCACTCTTCGGCTTTCAATGTATTGCTATTTTCAGTTCCCTTCAAGCTAAACCTAGCCATTAGCATTGCACAGCCAACAAATACAGCCATACCTGGATAAATTGACGGCTCGTTTATGATTCCGAGATAAATGCCTGAGACTGCCATCGCAGCAAGCCCTATACCCATGATAGCTTCTCCAGCGATTAATCCAGAAGCAAAGAGAATGCCAGGTCCATGACTCTTTTCTTTTACTGCATCAAGTTTCATTTTATTTTTGATTTTAAATAAATCTGGATTATTTTTTTTCAGAGATTTTTCAAATCTTTTGTCAACATACATTTTGATTAATCCTCCTATGAAAATTGGTATTGTCATTTTAAGACTTAGATACATTCCTACAGCTACAGCCATTATTGAGATGTCTAATTCTCCATTTTCTTTAATCCAGTATTGGGTTGCAGCTACTAGCAAACTTCCAGCAAATAGGAATGCAGGTATCGATCCTTCAAGAAATCCGCCAATTATGAAAATAAAATACGAACAAATAAGTAAGTTGATATAATTCTCAGTATGCCTTAGTGCTATCAGACAAAAGGCAATGCCAGCACCCATGAATACCATAGCCCAGTCCATACCTCCTTCTAAAATCCCAGTAGTTATGCTCGACATTAAAAATGCTTGAGGTGCAGCAAGTTCGCCGTTTAATATTTGTTTGGAAAGAAGATTAAGGACCAAAGGTATTGCTAATGCACCTGCAGTAATCCCTACAATTTGTCCTATTTGTTGTCTCCAAGGTGTAGCTCCCAAAATATATCCCGTTTTCAAGTCCTGTAAATTATCTCCAGATATTGCACCAGCACAGGCTACAAACGCCGCAACACCGATGACTGCAACTTGTAAATCAGCAGTATTTTCTCCATTGTAAACAATGCTGTTGAGGAGGGTAAACGTAGTTGCAGTTAATATTACAACGATAATGGTTACTCCAGAAAGAGGGTTGTTACTACTACCTACGACACCAGCCATGTATCCGGCAACTGCAGAAAATAGAAAGCCAGCTGTAAAAATAATAATAAGAGATAGAATAGCAGGCAACAATAGTCCCGAAATTAGCCATACCATGAAGAACATAGGAACTGCCATAGCAAGGCTTGTAATTGCAACAGATTTTGCAGGTAAATCTCTGTCAGTTCTAACTATTTTTTTTTCATTCACGGCTTGTTTCGTAGCTTCGAACATCTCAGTTATTCCTTTGACTAGGGCTTCACGCATTACCACTAATGTGTACAAACCTCCAACAAGCATTGTGCCAACTCCGGCCATTCGCCTGCGCTCATTCATATGGGAAGCATAGTCTCCATAATTTGCGACATTTCCATTCGCAGCTTCGCTTGAAATATAGCTGACGAATAAATCGGTAGGATTGAGTATGGAACTTGCTACTGGCATTATGAAAATAGCGCCTAGTAATCCTCCGAAAAATACAAAACTTGCGATTCCAGGTCCAACGATGTACCCTACCCCGAGAAGTGCAGGAGATAATTCAGCACCGAGGTAGAAGGTTGTTTTAGATTTTGCATAAGCAACGGATTGATCTAATTTTCCAGTTAGTGTGTAAAATCCATCCCATCCGTGTTCCCATAATCCAAGACTAACCTGCTTTCCGTTTGCAATCACGGATGAGCAAAGTTTGTACAACGCTCCGAAAATAATTCCAATAAAAATTGGCATAACTTGAGTTCCGCCTTTCTCACCGGCAACTAAGACTTCTGCACATGCGACACCCTCAGGATATGGCAATTTCTCTTTGACTACGAATATTCTTCGAAGACTTATAGAAAACAAAACTCCAATTGTTCCACCTACAAGAGCAATCATTGCAGTTTTGAGATAAGGAAATTCAGACCATCCAATTTCACCATTACTTTGGCTATTCATTATTAATAATGCAGGTAAAGTAAAAATAACGCCGGCGGCTAAAGATTCACCTGATGAGACTGCGGTTTGAACCCAATTATTTTCTAGAATATTTGTGCCTTTAGAAACATTAGCCTTTTCCAAGCTCCTGAGTACTGCCATAGAAATAACTGCAGCAGGTATTGAAGCACTAACAGTCATACCAACATAAAGCCCCAAATAGACATTTGCTGCCGTTAGTAGAAAGCCTAAAAGTATAGCTAAAATGATTCCTTTAGTTGTTATTTCAGGTAGAATTTTTTTGGCTGAAATGTATGGCTTGTGTTCAGCATTTGAAGGCATAACGACATTCCAAGTTTGGCAGTAACATTAATGCTTATGCCCCTCCGTACTTTTTAACCACCTACTCTTTAACTAATACGTGAGCGAAGGCATAACTCTAAAATTCTTTCAAGAGTCTGGTTTCATTAGGCAAACTTGTTCAAAGTGCAAATACCATTTTTGGTCTTTAGTAGAAAGCGAACTTTGCGGCGATGCACCCTGCGTAGAATACTCGTTCATCGGGAAGCCTTTATTTCCCAAACCAATGAATTTACATGAAGCCAGAGAAGCCTTTCTAAGGTTCTTTGAAAAGAATAAGCATACGAGGGTAGATAGGGCTTCGGTAGTTGCACGTTGGAGAAACGATATTTATCTTTCAATAGCCTCAATCGCCGTATTTCAACCTCATGTTACAAGCGGCTCCTCAAATCCACCAGCTAATCCTCTGACTATTTCTCAGCCTTGCATTCGTTTAAATGATTTAGAATCAGTAGGTAGAAGCGGTAGACATTTGACTACTTTTGAGATGATGGCTCATCATGCCTTTAACGATGATAAAAAGACATACTATTGGCAGAATGACACTGTGAGATATTGTCATGAATTTTATACAGAATTAGGCCTTGATGGTTCTAAAATAACTTACAAAGAAAATCCATGGGTTGGAGGAGGAAACGGAGGCGAAGCGCTTGAAGTTTTAGCAGGCGGTCTGGAACTAGCAACTTTAGTGTTTATGGATCTTGTGGAAGATCCAGAGGGAGAAATAGAGCTTAAGGGTATCAAATTCAAGAGAATGCCTAGATCAATCGTGGACACAGGTTATGGTTTAGAGCGATTAGTGTGGGCATCTCAGGGTACTTCAACTATTTATGAATCTGTTTTTCCAGACGCAGTTTCATTTTTAACTAAAGAAGCTAATTTGGTTGAAAAGTTAAAATCATCTGGAGCGTTAATTTCTGAAAATGCTAAATTATGTGGAGTATTATCTGTAGATTATGGTTCAGATTTGACAAAATTACGAAACATGGTTCTAGATAGACTAAATTCTCAAGGATATGATTTATCTCTGCCAGAGTTTATTTCAACGATAGAGCCTCTTGAAAAATTATTTGCGATAGTAGACCATTCCAGAGCTCTAGCATTTATGTTCGGAGATGGTATTGTTCCAAGTAATGTTAAAGCCGGATATTTGGCGAGGATGGTATTGAGGAGAACCGTGTTATTATCTAAAGATATAAATGTTCCGAATATTTTACCTAAAATGGTAAAACATCATATTGATAATTTTTCAGATACCTATCCAGAATTAAAGCAAAATGAATCACATATAATTGATATGGTCAATTTGGAAATAGAACGCTTTACACAAACATTGGAAAGAGGGCGTAGGGCAGTTAAAAGAGCAATAGATTTAGGCGGAATTGATAAAGAGAAATTACTTGAGTTGTATGATTCACAGGGCCTTCCTCCGTCAGTTGTTAGCGAATTTTCTGAAGAGCAAGGTCATTCAATTGAAGTTCCCGATGGATTTTTGGCAATGGTTGCAGACAGACATGAAGGCGCTTCCAAAAGTAAAAAAGAACCTCAAAGAATCATACCCGTAGAACCTACAAAGTTATCTTTTTATCAAGATATGGAAAAACGTAAGTTTTCTGCAAAAGTCATTTACTGTGAGAAATCAAAGGTTGCTTTTGATATGACTCTATTTTACCCAGAAGGTGGAGGTCAATTGGGGGATGTAGGTTCTATTCAATGGAATGGAATAAAGAGCAAAGTTATTGATGTTCAAAAAATAGGAGATGTAGTATTACATCAGCTCGAAGGACCTGTTCCTTCAGAAGGCACAGAAATAGTAGGCTTAGTCGATGATGATAGGCGCTCAAGCTTAAGCAGACATCATACCGCCACTCATTTGATCGGGGCTGCTTGTCGAGAAATATTAGGTTCTCATGTATGGCAAGCGGGAGCGTCAAAGTCAACAGATAGGGCCAGATTAGATATAACTCATCACAGAAGGATAACGCGTGAAGTTATAGAGCTAATTGAATCTAGAGTAAATTCATTAATTTTAGAAGATTATAAAATACATACAGAGTTTTATTCAAGAGAGGAGGCAGATTTAAAGTATGGAAATTCACTTTATCAAGGTGGTGCTCCTAAATATAAGGAAGTTAGAGTAGTCGAAATTCCTAGTATAGATGCGCAAGCTTGTGCAGGAACTCATGTGTCTTCAACATTAAAAGTTGAAGCAGTTAAGGTTTTGAGGACCGAGCGGATACAGGATGGAGTGGAACGTATAGAATTCTCAGCTGGGCCTGCAGCAATTGAAGCTGCTCAAAGAGAAAGAGCTTTATTGGAAAAGACTGCAAAGGAGCTCGGAGTATCAATAGAACAGGCACCAGATGCAGCACATAAGTTTGTTAAAGAATGGAAAGACTTGCGCAGTAAAGTTTCTTCATTAGAAAAGGAGTTGGCTTCCTTTAAGTCATCAAAAGTTGAATTTGAAAGATTAGGAAATATTAATTTCTACATGGACAATTTAGGCGATGCAGACATGGGAGAAATTCAAAAATTAGTTCGGAAAATTACATCCACTGATGGTAACCTAGCAGCAATTGGTTTTTCTAAAGGAGCTAAAGGTTCAATAATTCTGGCGAGCTCTAGCTCTCTAGGTATCGATTGTGGTTCCGTACTGAAAGAGGCCTTAAACTCAGCAGGGGGCAGTGGAGGCGGAAAAGCTTCATACGCCCAAGGTGCTTGCAGCCCGGAAAAAATATCTTCCGTGTTGTCTAATATTAAGGATTTAATAGTATAATTTTATCTTGTTTCAACCATTATACAAGAATTAATTAAATATTTAATTCCTTCAGTATTTTTTAGCCATGTTTCTAATTCCTTACTTTCAGAACCAGGCTGAAACCAGAAGTGTTTAATTCCTAGTTCAGAAAGATGTGGAGTAATTTTCATAGCAACCGGAGGAGGAACTACAAAATTGGCAATATCTGGCAAGCTTTCCATTTCTTCTATTGAAGCATAGGCTTTATCACCTTCAATTAGCTTTTCTTTTGGGTTTATCGGAACAACATTGTAGCCTTTATTTCTGAGGTCACAGTATATTTTGTTACCATATTTTTGCCTATCATTTGAGGCTCCAATTAACGCAATAACCGTATTTTCTTCTTTTAATTTTTCGAGTACCATCTAAATTTATATGTTAGCTCTAGTTTTTATTGTTTGAGATTAGTTTCAGCAGATAATTTTTTTCTTTTTTTTAAGCTACATTTCTCGGGGGACTATAGTCCCCCGTAAATTTTAAGATTCAGAAAAAGATATTTAACGAGCCTTTCAAAAAGGTGTTTTAATGGATTTGGTGATAGTAGAGTCCGGAGCGAAAGCAAAAACTATCCAGAAATATCTAGGTAAAAATGTAATTGTAAGAGCTTCTAACGGGCATGTTCAGGACTTACCAAATTCAGGTAAAGAAGGCAGTAAAGCAGTATGGCCCAATAAAAAATCACGGCTTCCTGAACCTTCTTGGAGTTGGACCCCTCGCTCAGAAAACCACATCAAACGTATATTATCGGATTCCCGACGCAAAAAAGTTGAAAGAGTGCTAATAGCTACGGATCCAGACAGAGAGGGCGAATTTATAGCTTGGAGATTAGCTGAACTTTTCTCAGAATTTAGAGAAATAAAGCGCATTACATTTAATGAAATTACTAAAGATGCTATTCGTCAAGCACTTGATTCTGCAGGGGTAGTTGATTCAAAAATGGTCGATGCAGCTAAGGTCCGTAGATTCATGGACAGGCTAATAGGCTACCGAGCTTCTCGTTTTTCTAGATCTTGGAATTTGAGTTCAATGGGAAGAGTTCAAACACCAGCGCTAGGTTTTGTAGTAAAAAGGGAACATGAAATATCGAATTTTATCTCTACTCCATTTTGGGCAGTACAAATTTTAGCCTCAGGTATTGATTTTAGACTTCGCTTTCACAACAGCAAAGATCCTTCAGCTTGGAGAGATGAAAAAGGTAAGTTTAATCCGCACAGAACAAATATTACAGAGCTTGCACACAAAGCTTTTCAGTATGTTAGAGATAAGGGAAGTTTGAAAATTTCTAAAATTACTTACAATTCTTATAATCGTAAACCTAAACCTCCATTTACTACAGATACGTTGTTACAATCCACTGGAAGCAAGTATAGTTGGAAGCCTAGTAGAACTATGAGCGTTGCCCAAGGACTTTACGAAGCTGGTCACATTACTTATATGAGAACAGATTCTACTCGTACGAGTGCATCATCTCGACAAGCTGCTAAAGATTACATTACGAAGAAATGGAGCGCAAATTTAGTAGGTAAGGGAGTAGTATACGCCAAAAAAGCTTCAGATCAAGACGCCCATGAGGCTATCAGGCCAACAAATCCCCTCTCTGAAATGCCCGAAGGTCTAGATTCATCCCAATCCAAACTATACAAATTAATCTGGGCCAGATTTATGGCCAGTCAAATGGTAGATTCGGAATGGACTTCTATGAAACTTGAATCAAATCTTGAATCTTTTGATAAAGAATTATTTCTTCGATTTGGAACTACAAGAGCAGATGGCGACACCAAATGGCGTACCGCAGCAGGATGGGAAAGCGCGTTCAGTGGCATCGATAAAAAACCAGCAACTTCACCTCCTGACCCCGAAATAAATGTGGAATCAGTTATCGCCTTAGATAAAAAGCAGGATAATCCTAATTTGATTGAGGATGAGACTAAACCGCCTGCAAGGTATACTCAGCACGGTCTCGTAGCATTAATGAAATCAGAAGGAATAGGCCGACCATCTACTTATGCTGCAACAATAAAAAAATTATTAGATCGAAAATATTGTAGTGACGAAAGGGGGAGATTAAAGGCGACCTCTAACGGCATTACACTTTGGGATGAGGTAAGTCCGTTTTATAAGCAGGAAAACAAAAACTTATTTTCAACAGATTTTACATCGGAAATGGAATCAGATTTAGATAAGATTGAAACAGGTTCAAGAGATGCTGCTGAAGTTTGGGAAACTTTCCTTAACTATTTTAGAGAACTACATGATAATGCATTGAAAAAGAAAAAGGAAACCCCTACCAAACGTCAAATACAATTTTATGAGCGTTTAGCTTCGTTAGTTTCTTCAGAAAAGCTTGAAGAAATGTTACAGGGTAATGATCCTCTAAAATACAGTAGTGAAATGATGGGTGAGCTTATCGATTCTTTGATGAAGGAAACAGAAGGTATGTCACTCCCACCAACTCCGAAGCAGGTTTCATTCATTAAAAGTTTAGCCGAAAACTTAGAAATGGATGAATCTCAAGCTTGTGAGCTCGTTTCTATATCTAGCTTTGAAGAGTTGTCTGGCGGGAAATCGGGAAGTGCAAGCACATTAATTGGTAAATTAAAAGATTTATCAGATAGTAAGCCTAGGCCAACCAGCGTCAAGCAGATGAATTTTGTTAAAAATTTAGTAAATAAAGCAGAATTAGATGAAGAATCTGCATGTAAATTAGTAGAGGTATCTGCTTATTCGGAATTATCAGGTGGAAGGAGTGGTACAGCAAGTAAATTAATCTCAATTCTTCAGAAGAAAGTTCCAAAAAAGGCTCCTAAAAAGAAATGAGTGTAATAACTCATAAATTTTTAAAAGTAGATGGTTTAGAAGATAGATTATATCAATCAAATATATCTAAAGCCTGTTTAGAGCAATCCACATTGGTGATTTTACCAACCGGTATGGGGAAAACAGTAGTGGCTTTGAGAATAATGCTCGAACGTTTGGAGTCGGGAAAAATTCTCCTTATGGCTCCAACAAAACCTTTAGCTCAGCAACATTTTGAATTCTTTAACGAATTTTTGAATGCTGAAGTTAGTTTATTCACTGGCGCCATCTCACCATCAGAGCGAGTGCCTCTCTGGTCTAGTTCACAGATAATTATATCGACACCTCAAGTTATAAGCAAAGACATTGAGGCAAATAGAGCCTCGTTAGAGGATTTTTCTTTAGTTATATTCGATGAAGCACATAGAGCAGTCGGAAATTATGCCTATGTTGAGATTGGTAGACATTATTTGGAAGTAGCAAAGAATCACTTGTCAACGGGAATGACTGCATCGCCAGGAAGCTCTAAGCCTGAAATTATTAGATTGTGCAGAGATTTGGGTATTACGGCAGTAGAAAATAGAGATGAAAGTGACTCCGATGTTTCTGAATACATTCAACCGATTAAGACTCGCTGGGTTAAGATTGATATGCCTGGTGCAGTCAAAGATATTGCGAACCAGTTAAGGAAATTACAAGACTATCTCTGTGGCAAGTTGTACAAAGGGGGTTTTTTGGATAGGCCCCGTAAAGTTTCAACAACCATGATTCTTGAGGCCGGTAAAAAATTACAGAGAAGATTTGTCCAAACCAAACCATCTACGCCTCCAAATATTTTCAACTTAATGACAACTCAAGCGATGGCAATGAAGACAGCTCATGCAATTTTAACAGTTGAAACTCAAGGAATAATCCAGTTTTTAGATTATAGTAGTAGGATTATTGATGAAGCAAAAGCAAAGAAGAGTAACAGAGCTAACAAATGGCTGTCAACCAATAGTGATTGGAAAGTAGCTCACGAAATTGCCAAGGCAAATAAAGCAAATCATCCAAAATTGTCTAGATTGGTAGAACTAATAGAATTACAATTAGGAATAGGAACTTCTAAATTTAT